>Ga0182737_1000125_pt1 | contig 144558 bp, 93 predicted proteins | sample eDN5th30CBELigOP_FD_128878 | JGI IMG/M metagenome (GOLD analysis project Ga0182737, IMG submission 128878) | Enriched Organic Plus compost microbial communities from Emeryville, California, USA - eDNA 5th pass 30_C BE-Lig OP (version 2) (version 2) ... | reverse complement strand
TACGCACCCGTGCGCCACTCTCATGGTTGGTAGCAAGCTACCAACCAATCCCGTTCGACTTGCATGTATTAGGCCTGCCGCTAGCGTTCATCCTGAGCCAGGATCAAACTCTCCATTGTAAAATAAAAAGTTCCGGACACCTGGCTTCCCGGCCTTCGCCGGGAACGGTCCGTTTTGTGTCTTCCCAGACAACGGCCGGTCATTTGACTTTGCTTGCGCTTCTGTCAACGGTGGAAATCCACCGCTGCGCTACATGAATCATTTCCAATAAAATCCTAAAGAACTTTAACGCCTCCGCTCAACGCTTCGGCTATCGTGCCGACCCCGGCATGCAAACACCGGAACCGCTTATCCCCCTTCGGGGCTGCAAAGGTAACAGCTTTTTCCCTTTCCGCAAAATATTTCTCAAAATATTTTTCTCCCCCCTCGATCCAACCGAAAAAACCTCACCCCATGCCTCAAAAAACTGCCCGCATCCCTCTGTTTGCGGAGTGCAAAGGTAGGAACTTTTAGCAATCCTGCAAACCATGATTCGTAAAAAAAACAACAAAAAGCACAACAACCTTACTATCAGGAAGATTATTTTTATTTATTCTTTCGTTTCTCTCCAGCAAATGCCTCTATTGGATATAAACAGGAATAGCCTATAGCAGGAAATGAATCACCGTAAGCAAGCCTTTTTGTTTGAAAAAATAAAATTTCCACTTAGGTTTGCACTATGAGTAATTTTTTACCTTCTAAACTGCTTTCAAATTTAAAACGCGATTTCCATATAGATGCTGAAGAATTTATTCAAAATCATCTGGAGCCCGCCATCACTTCTATTCGAATAAATCCGGCAAAAGACACACAGCAGTTTGCAACTTGCGAGCAAGTTCCCTGGTGTAAGGAAGGTTATTACTTAAACGATCGACCTGTTTTTACGCTCGATCCGCTTTTTCACGCTGGAACCTATTATGTCCAAGAAGCGTCTTCCATGTTTATAGCACATATCATCCGCACGCTGGAGTTAGACCACCAAAGTACTATAAGCTTAGATCTTTGTGCTGCACCAGGTGGAAAAAGCACCTTATTGAATAGTACCTTACATCCAGACAGTCTACTTGTTGCAAATGAAATCATTAAAACTCGTGTAACCACGCTCGCAAATAACTTAACCAAGTGGGGGAATCACAACGTTATTGTCACGAACAATGACCCCACGTCTTTTAAAAGACTACCTGGCTTTTTTGATCTTATGCTCGTCGATGCCCCTTGTTCAGGTTCTGGCATGTTCAGAAAAGATCCACAGAGCGTGAATGAGTGGTCTGAAGCTGCTGTCAATTTATGTAGTCAACGTCAACAGCGTATACTATCCGACAGTTTAACAACATTGAAAACAAACGGCATCCTCATATATTCAACTTGTTCCTATTCAATCGAAGAAAATGAACAGATCGTAGATTGGCTAATCACGTATCACGAGCTCGAACCCATCATCATCCCACTTGACGCTACTTGGGGAATCATTGAAACCACATCTCCCCAACACCATGCCCCTTGTTATCGATTTTATCCAAATAATGTAAAGGGCGAAGGTTTTTTTGTTTCCTGCTTTAAAAAACGGGCCCCACAAAGCACCTTTAACAAAAGAAAAGTAAAATTAACAAATGCCCGTATTGACAAGGCAATACTAAACCATTGGATAGCACCCGATACCGAGCTGGAAACAATCTTATTTAGAGATGAAACACTCGTCATCCCATCGCAGCATTTAGTTGATTTTCAAAGCATTCAAAATGTGCTATATCTTAAAAAAGCTGGCACAAACATGGGCAGATTAAGCAAAAAGGAATTACTCCCCCATCACGAACTTGCTCTCAGCAATATCAAGAGCAACGGCATACAGCAAATTGAATTGTCTTTAGAACAAGCATTGAATTACTTAAGAAAAATAGACATTTCTTTATCCTATTCAACAACGGGGTGGGCCTTAGCTGCTTATAAAGGCTTTGCTTTGGGTTGGATGAAAATTTTACCTAATCGAATGAATAATTACTACCCAAAAGACTGGCGCATATTAAATCTTTAAAAAATTCGTATCTTCCAAGCGTCAAATCCCTTTACGTATGGCCAATCCAAACATGACATTACGCGACATTGCTAAGGCGCTAAAACTGTCTACTTCCACCGTTTCAAAAGCATTACGAGACAGTTACGAAATTAGCGACAAGACGAAGAAAAAAGTCATCAGCTATGCGAAGAAAGTTGGCTTTCAACCAAATTCCATAGCAAAAAGCTTAAAAGAAGGACGGAGCAGAACCATCGGCGTAGTGATATGCGCCATAGACAATACATTTGTCTCTCAATTACTGAATGGTATAGACAATGCCTGTAATGAACGGGGGTATAATATTATGATCATGCAAAGCAAAGAATCACACCAGCAGGAGATGAAATGTATTGATCTTCTCTATGCCCGTTCAATAGATGGATTACTGATCTCTCCAGCATACGAAAATCCAAATACAGACCACCTTAAGAAATATAAAACATTAGGTCTACCCATCGTATTGTTTGATCGTTATACAGATGACCTCAGGTTGCCTAAAGTAAGCATCAATAATTTCGAAGCATCTTATAAAGCTACAACACATTTGGTAAATAACGGATATAGGAAAATTGCTGTACTTTATAGCGACACGAGCTTAAACATTAATATTCAACGATTAGAAGGATATAAACAAGCGTTGCAAACATATCAAGTGCCGTTTAGGCAGGATTACATGCAACCTTGTGATTTTCAAAGCACAGCCATTTTACAGAAGAGCATTCAAAAAGCAATCAAGCAGCTCATGGAACTTTCCGATCCACCACACGCAATTTTAGCTACAAGCGACCAAATCAGCACACTCAGTATAGCTGCCATCAAAGAGTTAGGGTACCGTATCCCCCAAGATATTGCGTTAATAGGCTTTACCAATACCAACTTGGCAGCATCACTTCACCCACCACTTAGCACCATCTACCAACCGGCCAGTGCTATAGGAGAAACCGCAGCAAATAAACTACTTAACATGATTGAGGGAATGGATGATGATGACAACCAAACCATCTACTTAGATGTTTCTCTTATAGCACGTGAATCGAGTTGGCCACTCCAAACGCCAACGCTTTAAAAAGAAAAATAATGTTTGGCGTTATAGTAGCAGATATCTTGAATAATCTTTCCTGTCCAAGCAATATCATACGGCAAAAGTCCTTTTTTGATATCATCGGCAAAAAGATTACATACCAATCTTCTGAAATATTCATGGCGTGAATATGAAAGGAAGCTTCTAGAATCAGTTAGCATCCCTACAAAACAAGAAACCAGTCCAATATTGGACAAACTGTTCAATTGGTTGGTCATGCCCTGAAGTTGATCCAAAAACCACCAGCCAGACCCAAACTGCATTTTACCTTTGATGCCTTCCGACTGGAAATTGCCCGTCATGGCAGCAAAGACCTCATTATCTGCAGGGTTTAAATTATAAAGAATCGTTTTTGCCAGGCACTTTTCATATTCCAATTTATTTAAGAAAGCAGACAATGTGGCTCCTTGTTGAAAGTCGCCAATCGAATCATAACCCGTATCTGCTCCTAGCTCATTTAACTTTCGTATGTTATTATTCCGAAGAGCACCCAAGTGAAACTGTTGCACCCATTGCTTGTCACTATACATTTTGCAGAGCCTATGTAATATATAAGTAGTGAACGCATCCTGATAAGCAAGTGCCTCTCGATCATCTCCTCTCAAAACTGCCTGAAACACCCGATCTATCTCTACCGATTCAAAGATCACGTGTGGAATATGTGATAAACCATGATCTGCTATTCTACAACCATATTCATGAAAATAATCAACCCTTTGCTGCAAGGCAGCTATTAAACTGGCCAAATCAACAATAACAATAGACGACGCCTCACTAAGCGCATGAATATAGGCACGGTAAGTTTCACCTTGCCCCAGAGCGAAAACCTTATCTGGCCGAAAAGAAGGTAATACTTGGGTCTTGAAGTCAGATGCAGCAATTTGCTTGTGTTCATGTAAATTTGCCAATGGATCATCTGTTGTCCCAACCATTTCTACCTTGAAATGCCGTAGTAAGCCTTGAGGTGTAAAGGCGTCTGTTTGTAAGCGTTCTCTTGTTAAATCAAAGACTTCATCGGCATTTTTCTCGCTCAACAATTGCTGATAACCAAAGGGGTTTTTCAACTCCATGTGCGTCCAATGATAAAGCGGATTTCGAAGCGTGTACGGAACGCATGCTGCCCACCTTCTAAACTTCTCCCGATCAGACGCATTACCGGTAATATATTGCTCTTCTACACCCAATGCTCGTTGTGCACGCCATTTGTAATGATCTCCGGCCAACCATATCTGGGTTATATTTTCAAAAGGCTTATTCTTCGCAATCACATCCGGTGGAAGATGCGAATGGTAATCAATAATTGGTAAACCTTTCGCATAATCGTGATATAATTCACGGGCCACATCTGTTTGTAAAAGAAAGTCCTCACCCAAGAAAGTATCTGTCATGTTATTTTGATTAACTATTTCCTAAAACGCCCAACTCCAAACCACGCAATTCTGCCAGGCCACGCAACCTACCAATGGCCGAATAACCCGGGTTCGAAACCTTGTTCAAATCATCCAGCATTTGGTGGCCGTGATCTGGCCTGAATGGAATAGGCTGTACACGTGTTTGGTTCTCTGCACTCAATAACTTCATGATAGTAAACATATCCACATCGCCATCTAGATGATCTGCTTCGAAGAAATTGCCTTCACTATCTTTTTTAACATTTCTAAGATGAGCAAAAAATACCCGATGCTTAACTGCCTGTAAGATATCGGGGATATTGTTTGTTTTACCAGCCCCAAGGGAGCCTGTACAAAAACAAATTCCATTAAATTCCCTTGATTCGTTATTTGTTAGAAAAAGCAAGTCTTCTTTAGTACTCACGATACGTGGCAAGCCCAATATGGGGTAAGGAGGATCATCCGGATGGATGGTCATATGGATACCTTCTTCTTCACAAACACCGGCAATAGCATCTAAAAACTGAAGCAAATTATTCCTCAGTCCATCTTTACCAATAGCTTTATATTCTTCAATGCTTTGTCGCAAATCATCCATACCAATAGGATCTTCTGATGGGATCCCCATAAGAACAACTTCACTCAATCGATCCCGCTCAGCAGTCGTTAATATATTAAATCGTTCTTTTGCCTGCGCTACAATTGTTGTGGGATAATCCTGCTCTGCATCTGCCCGATTTAACATAAACAAATCGAACACAGCAAGATCAATCCAATTAAAATATAGTGCCTTTGACCCATCTTCCATTTCCAAATCAAGCTGGGTACGTGTCCAATCTAATACTGGCATAAAATTATAACAAATGGTTTTGATACCACAAGCGCTTAAGTTGCGTAATGTTTGTCTATAATTTTCCAAATAGATTGCCGCGTCCGCGCGATTTGTTTTTATAGACTCATGTACGGGTACACTCTCCACTACTGTCCATACCAAGCCTGCTTCTGTGATTATGCGTTTACGTTCTTGAATTTCTTCAATAGGCCACACTTGTCCATGCGGCACATGGTGTAAAGCAGTTACTACACCCGATGCCCCTGCCTGCTTAACGTCTTGCAACGACACCGGATCATTTGGCCCATACCATCTCCAGCTTTGAATCAATTTCTTATTATGTATCATTTTTCTAAAATTACACTCCGCAATAGGTATTAAATCCACCATCTACCAAAATACTTGTTCCGTTCACAAAGGCAGATGCATCGCTTAACAAATAGACCAATGTCCCTTTTAACTCTTCAGGATCTCCCAAACGGCCATAAGGTGTTCCATTAATAAACTTTTCAGCCCGACTAGTAAACGTACCATCTGGATTCGTTAATAATGTTCGATTTTGTTCCGTTAAGAAAACACCTGGCGAAATAGCATTTACCCGAACACCGTCTCCGTAACGTTGTGATAACTCTACAGACATCCATTTGGTAAAGCCCTCAATGGCTGCTTTGGCCATCGTATATCCCAATACACGCGTAATGGGCCGATGTGCCGATAGGGAAGAAATGTTAATGATCGAACCCTTACCCTTTTCGGCAATCACTTTACCGAAAATAAAAGTAGGAATCACCGTGCCAAATAAATTCAGATCAACTGCCCTTTTCGTATCCTCTACACGCGCATTAAAGAGGTCTTGGTCAGGAGCAATGGTAGCTCCCGGAATATTTCCCCCTGCCGCATTCACCAATCCGTCAATTGTACCATATTTTTGGAGTATTTCGTCTCTCGCTTCAAGCAACTGCGCCTCATTCATTGCGTCAGCAAGTATAGCAGTTGCCTCACCACCTATGGCCCTGATTTGTTCAACTACTGCCTCGGCCCGTTCACGATTTCGTCCCATAACGACGACTTTACCTCCAGCCTCGGCCACTGCTATAGAAAAATGCTTCCCTAAAACACCAGTAGCTCCAGTAATTACAATAACTTTATTCTCTAAAGAGAAGGGTGATTTGACATGACTCATCTGCTATAATTGTTTTTTTGTTTAAATTGCAAGCGCAAGTTGTTAAAAAAATATGATTTTTCAATCGTACACGCAACCTTCTCCCAATTTTAGGAAATAAAAAATCTTTTTCAATTATTTTTTACTAATTAATTTACGATATCGATTGCGTAATTTATAGCCAGCAAATATACAGGTGTATAATAAAATAGCTATTTTCGATGCGTTAAACCCCACATGTAAATGAGGTTCAGAAAAACCATTAATAAAAGCAAACAATTTTACATCGAATGGATCTAGATAGAAAACATAAAATAGCCGTTTTCGGAGAATTGCTGTTACGCGTAGGTACACAAACGGGCAACTTTATTAACAGTAGTGAAGGAATATCGATCTACGCAGGGGGTTCTGAGGCCAATGTGGCATCATCATTGGCTTGCATGGGCTCGACAGTCTCCTACATAAGCTGCGTTCCAGATAATCCGCTTGTGCAGCAAACGTTGGCTAGTCTAGCTTCCCGGGGAGTAGATCATGCATATTGCCGGTTTTCCGGCGACCGATTGGGCCTTTATTTCCTTTTGTCGGCCAATGGCCTCACCAAAGGTGATGTAGTATACGATCGGAAATTTTCATCATTTAGCATGCTAAAGCCCGGTGATATTGATTGGGATACGGTTTTGGAAGGATGCACTTGGTTTCATTGGACAGCGTTAACCCCCGCTTTAAATGAGCATATGCCACAGGTATGTATAGAAGCGCTTCGCGTAGCGAAACGGAAAGGTCTCATTATCTCCGTTGATTTAAATTACCGTAATAAATTATGGAATTACGGAAAGGCTCCTATCGAAGTGATGCCTGAACTGGTTTCCTATTGTGATGTTGTTATGGGAAATATATGGGCTGCACATACCATGCTAGGCATCCCAGTAGACAACACGCTGAATAGACAAACATCGCAAACAATTTATTTCGAACATGCAACCCAATCGGCCATCCAATTATTCAATCAGTTTCCTTCTTGCAAACATGTAGCTTATACATTCCGATTCATGGATAATCCCTCGCATAATCTGTTTTACGGAAGCTACCATACCCCAACAGGAAATTTCCTTTCTGAAACCTTTGAAACAAATGAAGTTATTGACCGTATTGGTAGCGGTGATGCATTCATGGGAGGGTTAATTCATGCCTTAACCACTAACAAGACAACGCAAGATGTGATCGAATTAGCTACATCAGCCGGATTTAAAAAATTATTTGTCAAGGGTGATTTAGGCGATGGAAGTTATTGAAGTGGGATACTAGATATGAGATGTGAGTCATAAATTTTAAGCTTTTTTACTTTTTACTTTTTACTTTTTACTTTTTACTTTTTAAAATGAAAACAATTCAAGAAAGCATTCAACAGATACAAAAATACCCGGTTATACCTGTGTATTATCACGATGACCTTCAAGTCTGTTTAGATACTGTCAAAGCCTGTTATGCAGGTGGCATTCGTGTATTTGAGTTCGTCAATAGAGGCGGCCAAGCGCTCGGGAATTTCAAAGAACTAAAGGCCTTTCGCGACGCACAATTACCGGAATTGTATCTGGGGATTGGCACCATTAAATCAGCAAAACAAGCAGAAGATTATCTTGCTTTAGGTGCCGATTTTATCGTCAGCCCTATCGTAAAGACCGAGATAGCAGCGATTACGCTGAACAACGATGTATTATGGATTCCTGGTTGCATGACCCCTACCGAAATAAATCTTGCAGAAGACCTGGGGGCACCGCTTGTTAAGCTTTTTCCAGGCAGCACCTTAGGCCCTGATTTTTTGAAAGCTATTAAACCTCTATTTTCCGGAATGAAGTTTATGCCAACAGGAGGCGTCAATCCAGATGAAGCCAGTATAGTTAAATGGTTTAGTGCCGGTGTAACTGCAGTGGGTATGGGATCAAAATTGTTTGAAAAACCAGCTAATGTTACCGATTATCAATGGCTAACAGACAAATGCAAGCAAGTTATGCAGTACGTATCTCTTTAATTTTTTCCGGATCCCATAAAACGATACGCTGTTGCTGTTGACTGATATTCGCCGCTAAGGCCGGGCCTGCTGTTCGCATAGCGAACTCGGGTCCTTCAACAGTTTCTCCGTTTGTTCTAATGGCTTGGAACCAATTATCAAAGTGATCAACGCGCATATCATACCCCTTGGGCGCTTCGAAGATGGTTTCACCTACAGGCAATACCGCTGGCTTAATATGACCATATTTTTGATGATAATCTTTTACGAATTCCTCCTGCACTTTTTCCGGAAAAGTTCCAAAGGTATCCCATCCACCGTAACCCGGAGCAGCGGGTAATTGCTTATTTCGAACCATTACACGTTGGCTATCCAGCACCATCTCACCCTCATTCCCTACCAGGCGCATGCGATCACCACCGCCCGATCCATCCACAAAATTTACTCGAAGCGATAAATGGAAGGCGGGATGTACTTTTTTTTCAGGGTAATCAAATAGCCCAAGCATTAAATCGGGTACGTCTCTCCCATCTTTCCAATACTTTAATCCTCCAGTTGCGTAAATTTTATGAGGCCCTTCAGAGCTCGTAATGGTATGTAAGCGGGTAAATAAATGCACAAATAAATCCCCTGCCATGCCTGTGCCATAAGCTTGATAATTTCGCCAGCGAAAAAAGCGAACGGCATCAAACGGCAAATTTGTGGCGCCACCTTGAAATGTATCCCAATCACAGGTTGTTGGAGATGCGTCGGGAGGAATGGAATACTGCCATGCACCCTTGGCATCAAACCGATCCGTATAAACTTCCACAAAATTCAGCTGACCGATAGCACCCGATTCATATAATTCCTTTGCTTTATGAATCACAATCGAGCTCGCCCATTGGCTGCCTACCTGAAAAGGTATTTTAGTGCGTTGCTGTGTTCTTATCAAAGCTTCTCCTTCGGCAATCTGCTGTACCAAAGGTTTTTCACAATACACTGCTTTCCCTTTATTCATAGCAGCCATCGCATGTCTAGCATGCCAATGATCGGGCGTAGAAATAATAACTGCATCAACAGCAGGATCATCTAAAATTTCTTCGTAATTCCTTGTCGTTTTGAGATGATTGCCGTAGCTTTCCTTCAACCTTTGCAAGTGCCCATCATAACAATCTGCCCCACCAACCAATTCAACACCATCCCTGCTTAGTGCAGCTTTTAAATTCCCAAACCCCATAATACCCAAGCCAATACTAGCTATATTAATCCGATCATTGGCCGCAATCCGTCCCCTCCGTTTTAATATGTATATATTTTTTCCAGTGGTAGCCTCGGCAATTAAAGTTGGCGTTCCTACAGCCAGAAGTGTTGTTTGTCCTAGTTTATTTAAGAATTGCCTTCTTGATTGTGTTCTTTTTTTTCCTGCCATCGTTAAAAATCAATCATTTGGTTTATACCAGCTCTTCCTCCAGATTCATCTTACAACAGCATCCATCTGCTCTATAGATTCTTCTTTAGATCATCAACATATTCAGAAGGCGACATACCAAACTGTTTATGGAAGTTTCTTCCAAAATGCGTTTGCGAACTGTAACCAACCATCTCCGCTATTTCATAAATTTTCAACCCACCTTCAGCCAGCAGTTCGGCTGCCCGTTTCAAACGAGCAAGATTAATTAACTCGTTAGGTGTCAATGCCGATATCGCTTTAATTTTACGGTATAGCGTTGGTCTACTCATACACATCGCATCCGCTAGATGTTCCACATCCAAATTAGGATTGGCCAATTTTTTTTGAATATGCTCATTCAGTTTTTCTAAAAACACCTCATCAGACTTGGCGTGGGCCATCGTTTTAATGTGTGCCAAAGGGGAAGAAGCAAAGTATGTCCGTATCTTATCCCTATTATCCAATAAATTCGCAATTTGTACTTGTAGATATTCGGGCGAAAAGGGTTTTTCCACATAGGCATCAGCACCAAATTCCAAACCCAGCATTTTAGATTGCAAGGTATTTTTTGCCGTTAACAAGACAACTGGTATATGACAATATTCAACATTGGCCTTGATTGCTTTACACAAGGTATACCCATCCATAACGGGCATCATAATATCACTTATAACCAGTTGGATCCGTTCATCAACTAATCGTTCCAAGGCTTCTCGCCCATTCGAAGCAGTGATTACTTGGTATTGCTCCTGTAAATCATCCACCAAGAAATCCAATATTTCATTATGATCATCTACTAAAAGTAAACACGGTTTGGTGGGTAATAGTGTTCCAGTTGTCATAATTAAATACGCTCCTGATTAGTTGGTAATGTTACCACAAAAGTATTAAAGTTTTCGATAATCTTGGTATCCAGAACCAAAGTTCCGCCGTGCATTTCCGCGAGCGACCGTGCCAAAGCCAATCCTAGGCCCGTCCCCATGTATCGTTCGTGCCCTCTTACCCGATAAAAAGATTCAAAAATCTTTTCTCTTAAATGAGTTGGAATGACTGCTCCATCACTAGCTATTGCAATCCGAAACATTCCTTCTGTCAATTCGAGCTGAACAATTATTTTTTCTGCTGTATACTTCAATGCATTATTCAATAAATTACTTAGAATTTTATCCAACACTTCCACATCTGCGCTTACAAACAGCGGTTGCTTTGGCAAACTTATTTTTATTTTTATCCGCTTCTCCAATGCCGTTGGCTTGATTCGGTCAATCATATCGCCCATAAAATTTACAACGTTTAATTGCTGATAAGTCAAGCGAAAGCCTTTTTCTTCCGTTTTTCGAAAGTCTAAAAGCTGGCCAGAAAGCTCCAACAATCGATCGGTATTTTTTTCCATAATCAGCAAATTCTTACGAATAGCAGGAACTTCGTTCACTTGTTTAATAATTTTCTCCATCGGTCCTTTGATCAAGGTTAAAGGCGTTCTGATTTCATGAGCAACCTGTGTAAAAAAATCAATCTTTGCCTTATAAGTTTCCTCTTCTTTTCGATGTGCGATTTGCTCCAATTTCATGCGGTTTTTTTCTTTAACACGTCGGTGGTATGTCCGAATAGAAAAGTAAACAAGCCCAATACAAAATAACACATAACATGTATAGGCCATCCGACTGGCCCAAAAAGGTGGTAAAATACGGATGTACAACGTAGCCTCTCGACCAATACGCTCTCCTTCACCATTTATAGTACTGACTTTAAAGGTATAGCCTCCTGGCGATAATTCAGTAAAATAAGCTTTCCGATTGGTTTGCAGATATGACCAATTGGGCTCGAGCCCTTCCATTTTATAAGTATATTCCGTCATGCCCGGAGAAATATAACTTAAAGCGGCAAAATCAATAGAAAAGGAAGATTGATTATAGTTTAACACCAAGGTATCCGTAAAAGTAATCGATTTTTTTAAAGGTGAATTCTTTTCGATCTCTAATTCCTGATCATATACCTGAAATCCTGTAATATAAATGGAAGGGATGGAAGTTATATTTGCCAAACGATCGGGATGGAACCGCACGAGCCCTTTCACCGAGCCAAAATACAACCTTCCGTCATTTGCCTTAAATGCCGAATTATAATTAAACTGATCACTCAGCAAGCCATTCGCAATAGTGAATTTTCGGGTATATCCGGTTTTTAAATTATACAAAATGAGCCCGCGACTTGTACTGATCCAGATATTTTTGTGATCATCTTCTAAGAATGCACAAACAAGTATCCCTTTCTCTTCAGTAGTAGGCCAAAACTGCAATCGCTCAAATTTATTTTTCTCCCTATTTAGTCGCCCAACACCTTCCTCTGTTGCAGCCCATATTTCTCGATCACTTGTTTCCATGATATGCGTAATCCGGTTACTTGGCAAACTATTTTTGTTTCCACTTTCATAATAATAAACTCCTTTCTCTTTGGTATTTGCATTGTAAAAATACAAGCCATCTCGCCATGTTCCTGCCCACAAAGTACCTTCGTGATCTTCAAACAAACAGGTGTAAAAAATATATTCGGGAAATTCGTCCATCAATTTAAAAATCCGCGTATCAAAATTATATCGATAAATACCATGATCCGTTGCCAAGATAACGTCCCCTTTTCGCGTACGATAAATCGTATAGATGAAATTACTTCTTAAACCATTTGTTGCATGTGCATAATAGTGTTTAAACACCTTACCAGATTGCACATTCATTAAATTAAGTCCTTGATGAAAGGTACCAATCCATAAAGTATCTCCGGTAACTAATAAACCATGGATATTTAAACCAGAAATGGCACTCTTCTCTTCAGAAGGTTTGAAATGTACAATGGAATCACCATTGCCTACAATTTTATTCAATCCACCGTTTTCTGTACCCACCCATAGATTGCCATAGGTGTCTTCACAAATTTCACGTACAGCACTACCAGAAAGGCTTTTACCATCATTTAGAGGGAAAAATTTTTCAAAAAATGTATGTTGTGGATGATAATAACTTACACCGCCAAACCATGACCCAATCCAAATACCTCCTTCTTTATCTTGGCAAATTGAATAGTCTGCATTGTCGCTTAACGACCATTTATTATTATCCTGTTTCTTTAAATGCTTAAACTCCTTTGTTACGCTTGTATAGATAAAAGTACCCGATTCTGTAGCAAACCAATATTCATGCTCTCCTATTTTTTTTATATCCCGCACATAGATCGCTTGGCCGTCGGCAGTTGTAGATAACATATCGCGGTAACTTCCATCTTTTGGCGACAATATTTTCATTCCTTGCTTCGTCGTACCGACCCAAAGTACTTGTTGTTTTTCATCCCAAAGCAAACTACTTATAGCTTTACTTCGAGTAGGTTCTGATGCACTAAAAACATCATATGATTTATCGAAACCTGTCTCCGGATCAAAAAAGCGGAGCTCTCCTGTCCCTGATCCTAACCAGATACCTTCTGACGTTATGGCAATGGCATCCAAGGAGCTCATTCCCAAATTGTCAAAGTATTTGATTTTACCGGTTGAGAGATGGTAACGAACTAGGGTTCGGTAATCAGCGGTATACCAAATATTACCCTTTCGATCCGATCGGATATTAATAATGGGTGCCTCGCGATTATATAGAAAATGAGTAAAATTCTCAGTCAATGGATCATAAATAAAAATTCCAAAATCCGTACCGGCCCAAATTTTGCCATTGATATCTTCGTGCAAACTCTGTATAAAATTATGCCCCAAGCCTCCCGGATGTTGAATATCATGTCTAAAAATTTTGAAACTATAACCATCAAAACGATTTAATCCATCCCGAGTACCAAACCACATAAACCCTTTACTATCTTGTAAACTGCAAATGACAGCGTTATTAGACAGTCCATCTTCTACCTGATAATGCTTAAAATAGTATGGCTGACTACTTGCAATTTGTATTAAAAAGCAAATAAGACATGTTAAGGTTAATTTTCTTATCATCTTTTATAAACAGAACATCAAACTTAGAGAAAATTAGCGGAAAGCAGAAAGCTAATGACGTTTTAAGTGATAAGTAATACGTTTTAAGTGATAAGTAATACGTTATAAGCGTAGCATACCTGTAAAGTGGAAGTGACACGAGCAGTAGCAACCATATGGCGATAAAGCTGAAAGTGCTATTGCAACTGTCCGTGCTGCTCATCTTGATACTATAAACAGAAAAAATGAAACAAAATTAGGATAGTTTATACCAATAGTTTTATTTATTTTGAAATTAAACTATTCCATCAATGACTATGAACCGTTTATTATACTTTCTTCTTTTTTTATCGGTGTACTTTCCTTCAATTGCACAAAAAGCAACATCAATAAAAAACCCTATTATTAATAAGGATTTTCCAGATCCCACTATTATTAACGTTGACGGCATCTTTTATGCTTATGCAACCAATAGTACAGTCAATGGTAAACCCGCTCATATACAAGTAGCCCGTTCTGAAAATTTGCAAGATTGGACGCTCCTAGGCGATGCACTTCCTGAAAAACCCAAATGGGCAAATCGTGATTTTTGGGCGCCGCATGTATTGTATGATGCCGATATTAAAAAATATGTGCTCTTTTATTCAGGTGAATCCGGTCATGGTAAGTGCCTTGGTATTGCGTACGCCGATCTCCCACAAGGGCCTTTCAAAGATTCAGGTATTCCATTAATCTGCGGTGAAGGCTTCATCAATATAGACCCCATGGGTTTTATTGATCCTCAAAGTAAAAAGAAATACCTCTATTGGGGTTCCGATCATCAACCTATTAAGGTACAGGAAATGAAAAACGATTGGTCCGGGTTCAAGCCAAATACAGTGCCTACCCCTGTTATGGAAGCTGGGCAGGAAAAAGAATACGATAGGCTCATTGAAGGAGCTTGGGTAGACTACCATAAAGGCTATTATTATCTTTACTATTCGGGCGATAATTGTTGTGGGCCAAATGCCAGTTATGCGGTTTTGGTTGCGCGCTCAAAACAGCCAACAGGCCCCTTTGAACGTTTAGGAACGACTAATGGATCTAATCGCAGTGTCTTTTTAGAAAAAGATAGTCATTGGCTTGCTCCCGGTCATAATTCTATTTTCCGAGATAATAATGGCCAAGCATACATCGCTTATCATGCCATCCCCATTAATCCAACAACGGGCAAACCTGATGCTTATGGGCGTGTTGCCCTCATTCAACCCATTAATTATCAAAATGGCTGGCCACATATTTCATCAAAACAAACAACAACAATAGCAGATACCATCACTTTGGCCGACCCAACCATTTTTTATGATCAGGGCACTTATTATCTATATGGAACGGGCGCACCTAATGGCTTTATTGTTTATACATCCACCGACTTGAAAACCTGGCACGGCCCGGTTGGTGCCACAAAGGGTTATGCGCTTCATAAAAAAGATAGTTTCGGAACATCCGGATTTTGGGCGCCACAAATCTTCAAGCATAATAACCTGTACTATATGGCCTATACAGCCAATGAACATCTAGCGATTGCCAGTAGCAGTTGCCCGCTTGGGCCATTTAAACAGGAAAAAAAGCAGGCCTTGAATGGCACAACGAAACAAATAGACCCTTTTGTTTTTTTCGACAAAGGGAAACCTTATCTCTATTTTGTTCGCTTAACCGAAGGCAACCGTATTTTTGTTGCTGAGTTAACTCCTACATTAGACAGTATCATAGAATCGACGATTAAACCATGTATAGCAGCTACCGAACCGTGGGAAAACACAGCGCATGCATCTTGGCCGGTTACAGAAGGCCCAACAGTTGTCAAACACGGCAACACCTATTACTTACTTTATTCGGCAAACGATTTCAGAAATCCGGACTATGCCGTGGGCTATGCAACCGCTACGAATCCTTTAGGTCCTTGGAAAAAATACGCTGGGAATCCCATTATCAGCAAAAAGCTGCTGGGCTATAATGGGACAGGACATGGGGATATATTGAAGGATAAACAGAACCAATTATACTATGTATTGCATACGCACCATACCGATCAAAAGGTCGCACCTAGAAAAACAGCGCTCGTAAAATTGCAGTTTGAAAAGCACAAAAATGAAACGGTTTTAAAATTATTGACAGATCGCTTGGAATTTTTGACACATGACGAAAAACAACCCTGATAGTGCAGGATTGCAAACAAGTTCTTGATGGCCGAAGAGAAACCAAAATATGGTGGAAGCTTAAACACAAAAAACGAACATTTGTGAAAAAAAGGCAATTTATCTAAGTTTGTGGTTACACACAAATTAAAACCTCCATTATGCGTAAATCTCCCGGGTTCTTTATCATCGTTTTTATAAGCTTCCATATTTGCACACGAGCACAAGATCAACCAAAGAATATAATTCAAGACGCGTTTGTTCTTGCCAAACAAGCAACTATGGAAGGCTTTGTTGGCAAAAAAATGGATCAATCTTATGAAAACCGAATCCTAGCGCAATCCGTAAACAGCCTCATTGAGCCTTTTCACCATCGTACCGAAAATCACCTTTGGCAAAGCGAGTTTTGGGGTAAATGGTTCACTTCTGCGGTACTGGCCTATCGTTATAAACCAGAGCCCAGATTGAAACAGGTTTTAAAAACCGCTGTAGATAGTTTAATTGCTACCCAAAGTACCGATGGTTATATCGGCAATTATGCCCCGGCCAATCATTTGCAGCAATGGGATATATGGGGCCGAAAGTATACGCTATTGGGTTTACTGGACTATTACGAGCTAACCAGCAATAAAAAAAGTCTTCAGGCCGCAAAAAAACTAGCCAATCATCTGATCCAAGAGATTCATTTAGCCGATGGCTTGATTGTCAATAAAGGAAATTATCGGGGTATGGCAGCTTCTTCCATATTGGAGCCTATGGTGCGACTTTATCGCGCTAGCGGAGATAAAAAATACCTTGATTTTTCTAAAGAAATTGTGCGGCAATGGGAAACACCCGCAGGGCCCCAGCTCATTAGCAAATCTAGTATCGATGTCAGCAAACGTTTTCCTACGCCTAAAAACTGGTACAGTTTTGAGCAAGGTCAAAAAGCTTACGAAATGATGTCTTGTTATGAAGGCCTTTTGGAACTCTATCGGGTAACGGGCAATGAGCAATATAAACAAGCTGTTATTCATACATGGCAAAACATAAAGAACACGGAAATTAATATTGCAGGGTCGGGCGCCTCTGAAGAAATGTGGTTCGGCGGAAAAGCCTTACAGGCTTCTCCAATCACACATTATCAGGAGACTTGCGTAACGGTTACCTGGATTAAACTGAATCAGCAATTGCTCCGGCTTACAGGCGAAGCTAAGTATGCAGATGAGATTGAACGTGCTTATTATAATGCCTTGTTGGCTTCATTGAATAGAGATGGTTCAGACTGGGCCAAATATACCCCTTTGAATGGTCAACGTCTTCCCGGAAGTGGCCAATGTGGCATGGATATTAATTGTTGCGTAGCCAGTGGTCCTCGTGGACAATTTACCCTACCCCTTACTACTGTAATGGGTATGCGAGAAGGAATAACCGTTAATTTCTATGTGCCTGGCACCTATCAACTTCGCTCACCTCAAGGAAAATCCATTACCCTTACGCAAGAAACCAACTATCCAGTAACAGATAAAATCAGTTTAACATTACACACACCCCGCTCCGAAGAAATGACCATCCAACTACGCATCCCGAGTTGGAGCACAAACAGTAAGGTTTGGATAAATCATGAAGAAGTAGCGGGTGAGCAAGCGGGCGATTTTTTAAAAATCCATCGAAAGTGGTCTTCGAATGACCAAATTACCTTAATCTTAGACCTTCGCGGAAAAGTAGTTGTACAGCAGCAAAACCGAAAGAAGTTCGCCGCCATCACCCGAGGCCCTATTGTATTAGCGCGCGATTCACGTTTCGGTGGGCCTGATCTGATCACGGTGAATAGCCCCATTGCCACGGACCAAGAGCAGCACATCGATCTCAAACCTATGGATCGGCACGCTTTCAGCGATTGCCCTTGGATGCTGTATCAGGCTTCCTTTCTTCCAGAATCCTATGCGGAGTCAAAGGCCATACCCATATCAATCTCTTTGTGCGATTATGCCTCTGCCGGCAATGGAAATGAAGCGTCATCTTTCGCTGTTTGGCTACCGCAATTATATAGTGGCAGACAGTAAATGTTCACCGTACGGCAGACACATGTAAAAAGGGCTGTTTTTTTAGACAGCCCTTTAAATCTTACGATTTCAACAAACGATTATTTCTGTACAGAAAAAATGTATTCTGAACGGGTTTGATAGGTTTCTCCCGGATCAAGAATAATAGAAGGAAAATCGGGCTGATTAACCGCATCTGGAAAATGCTGTGTTTCCAAGGCAATCGCTGTACGATACTCATCTTTTACTCCGTTCTTTAAGGTATTTTGACCTTTCATAAAGTTGCCTCCATAAAATTGTAAACCAGGTTGATCGGTAAATATTTGCATCACAATACCACTTTGATCGCCCGTTACCGTTGCAGCTAATCCATAGTTTGAGCCTTTCCGTAGCACAAAATTATGATCATATCCTCCACCAAATGCAAGCTGTTCATTTTTATCTGCTACTCGACTACCAATAGCTGTAGCCTTTGTAAAATCAAACGGTGTATGGGCTACAGGCTGATTTTTGCCTAAAGGGATCAAGGTGCTATCTACTGGGGTATATTGATCGGCTTCAATTTGCAATAAATGACTATTAATGGTACCACTACCCTCTCCATTTAAATTAAAGAATGCATGATTGGTCAAATTTACTGGCGTACGTTTGTCGGTCTTCGCTTCATAATCAAAACGGATGCCGTTGTTCCCCGTAGCCGTGAACGTAACCTTCACATCCAGATTTCCCGGAAAGTTTTCCTCCCCGTCAGGCGAGTGGTAAGTAAATACCAGAGAAGAATCACTTAACTGCTGTGCATCCCAAACCACATCCTGAAAGCCTTTTTTACCACCATGCAACGCATTTTGCCCGTTATTGGTAAAAATGGAATACGGAACGCCATCCAAGGTAAACTTACCTTTAGCAATCCGGTTCCCTACCCGACCAATGGTTGCACCATAATAGGGTTCCGTTGATGCTTTATAAGCATCAGCCGAAGCAAATCCCAAAACTACATCCGTAGGCTTCCCGTCTTTATCAGGCACTACAAGGCTAACTAGCCTACCGCCATAGTTGGTCAATTGAGCAGTTAAACCCTTGTTATTCGTAATGGTAAATAGTTTAACCTCTTTACCGTCGATGTTTCCACCAAATTCAGTGGTATCGCTAGCCTCTGTGGAAGAGGCATTTTCCTCTTTCGGACGGTTATTATTGCAGGCAGAAAGTAAGATTCCTCCTGCCAGCATCAGTCCGATACATTGTTTTATATTCATCTGTTTCCTTTTATTGAATAGATTCTTGGTATAAAGCCTCATGTAACTCGTGCAGCTTCTCAGCTGGAATTTTCATCACCTTCCGATCATAGGTCATCATACCGTTTGTTTCCACCTCCACATCAGTTGTTTGGGTATATACTCCTGCAGAAAGTCCCATCGGGATCAATTTCTTCAAGTCGTCCATTAAACGGGTATAACGCCGTAATAATTCTTCTTTATTTTTAAAACTTTGATAACCCCAGTTATTTTTTTGTTGCCAAGTATGTCCTTCTATTGGCAGACCTAAACCACCGAACTCACCCAACACAAGCACTTGTTGCGCCCCAAATATTTCTGGATCAGGCATAGATGGATCTGGGTAGTTATGTATATCCAAAATATGTCCCGTCTTTAGGAAATTTCCCCCACTGGCGCTATTTACTAAGCGAGATGGATCGTATTGCATGGTCCATTCGGTAATTTCTTTTGTTTTAAATTGCCCCCAAGCCTCATTAAATGGTACCCAAACCACAATACTTGGGAAATTGTGCAAGGCGTCCATAATGGCTTTCCACTCTTTACGGTGATAGCCTTCTGATTCAGCAGTGCGTTCTTTATCTAAATTCTTGCCTGAAATTTGTCCTGGATGGTTATCCCATTTATTCCCACCTAAATCACCGCTGGGCATATCTTGCCACACCAAAATACCCACGCTATCGCAATAGTGGTACCAACGTGCCGGTTCCACTTTGATGTGCTTACGAATCATGTTAAAGCCCATTTCCTTCGTTTTGATAATATCAAACAAAAGCGCTTCATCTGTTGGTGCCGTATATAAACCATCTGGCCACCAACCCTGATCCAAGGGGCCGTATTGGAAAACAAATTGATTGTTCAACATCAGGCGTTGGATACCCTTTCCATCTTTTTCCATGGAAATCTTGCGCATGGCAAAGTAACTACTTACTTGATCAACCACTTTCCCTTTTCTTACTAAAGATACCTGTAAGTTATAACGATGGGGATTTGTAGGCGACCACAATTTTGCATTTGGAATCGGCAAGTTAGCAGTAGCGTCAGCCGCTATCGTTTGCTCGCTCACTACTTGCTTACCGTCTAAGGCAACTACTTTCAGCTGATCGCCAGGTTGTGCACCTTGAACCGTTGCAGCGAATTGAAGCGATTGTTTATCCACAACAGGTGTTTGCTTGGTATTTACAATATAGCTTTTAGGTACACCTTCCAACCAAACGGTCTGCCAAATCCCCGTAACCGGCGTATACCAAATACCTTCCGGGTTTTTCACCTGCTTACCCCTTGGTTGTGGTCCGTCATCTGTCGGATCCCATACACCAATGGCTATTTCTTGCTTTTTACCCTTTTTTAGATATGAAGTAATATCAAAAGAAAAAGGATCGAATCCGCCTTCATGGATACCCACTTGTTCTCCATTTACGTAAACCGTACATCTCCAATCTACTGCACCAAAGTGTAAAAGCACTCGATCTTTACTTATCGTTTTAGCTAATTCAATCGTATTCTTATACCACAATAGCTGATCTTTTCCAACTGTTTTTCCTACGCCAGATAAAGCAGATTCGATAGCAAAAGGTACCAATATCTGGCCATCGAAACTGGTCGGAATCTGTGATTGATCGGTAGGTGTCAGTGCATATTGCCAAAGCCCATTTAAATTTTGCCAATTTTTGCGTACCAATTGCGGCCTAGGGTATTCCTGTAAGGTCTTTGCAGGGTCTACTTTTTCCGCCCATGGCGACATAATTTTACCTTCAACAGGCTTCCAAGAGGTGTTCTGTGCAGTAGCTAATTGAAATGAGGCTAATAAAGCCATCACCAAAAATGGTTTGCGTATCATGCTAATAATTTGTTATAAATATTTGTTTTAGTTTTTAGCTGTTAAGGATTTAATAAATGCAACTTCTTCTTCACGATAAGGTGTACCGTCTCTTCTCAAGATATCGTGAAACCAAAGTTCGGGTTCTTTTTGATATGTTTTACCCCAACTATCCCAAGCATAGATCGTTTGTGTCTTGCCATCCACAAAACCCCAATTATATGCTGCTACTTTATATTGCTTAGCAATGGGCAAACTTCCTTCAAAGGTACTTTCATTGGCACGTGCCATGTATTCTGTGCAGAGTAAGGGCTTACCATATTTTTGCAACTGTTTGATCCGGGCTTCAAAGCTGGCTGGGTTTTCATAATTGTGGAACGAAATCACATCTGATTCTGCTAATTGAACCTTTTGGATATCACTTAAGGCAGTTTCATCAGACCAATCACCTCCATCCCATAGTCCAGATGTAAGAGGCTGGCTGGGCTTGGCTGCACGTGCCCATTCAAATGTCTTTTCCAACAATGGTAGCACATATTGATCTTTATCTTTTAGTTCAACAGGACCATATGAGCTGGTATTGGGGTTATTCGGTTCATTCCATACATCCCAACCTAAAATTCGCTCATCTTGTGCAAAATGAGCAACTACTCCTTTCACATAACGCTCTAATCGAGCATATTGAGTACTATCCTTCAATACGTTGGCACCGGGGCTTTGTACCCAGCCCGAATTATGCACATGAGGCTTTGGGTCCCGTTGCTTACCTAATTTTGGATAAGGATCCCAGCAAGAATCAAAAAATACGAACAGGGGTTTGATATGGTGATCAGATGCTATCTTTAGAAAAGTGTCCATCCTATCTAAAAACCCACTACTATCTTGTTCATACACCAGGTCATGTAGATAAACACGAACGGTATTAAAACCCAAATCGGCAGCCCAGCCCAATTCCCGGTCAATAGTTGTCGTATCAAACGTCTCTGCCTGCCACATCTCCAATTGGTTAATGGCCGTACTGGGTGTAAAATTACAACCTACCAGCCACGGCTGCTGCGCATACCAGGCGTTAGCCCTTTCTGCTGTCCAAACAATCGACTGCTCAGTGCTATCGCCTTGTTGCTGCTCCGTCTTCTTTCCCGAAGACGAACAGCTCCAGACCAATGTGCAGAGCAAGATAGAACATGTTAATCTAAAGGCTATAATCCTCATATCTTTCTTTATTTAAGTATTTTTACTAATGGTTCTTTTTGTTAGCCAATTCCAAAGAAAAGAAATAAACATCAAATTATAAACAAGCTCCGTGTCATTCTTTCTTTATATTGTCTCATATCAGCTATCACTTCTTATATCTAACATCTAATATCTAATGTCTCAAAAACAAAAAACCTGTTAGCGAGCAAGATGGCTCGCTAACAGGTTTGCATAAAATCATGCACAAAGCACTTACTATTTATTCATTTCTTTGTCGAGCATCTTCACAAAATATCCTCCCACTACAGAGCGTGCTCTAAAACCTACCGATTTAGCATCTGTTGTTTCATGCCAATCGCTCAACGGAATTCGATCAGATGTTTCGTTTGCATATTTCCAAACTGGATCAACAAATGTTTGAAAATCGGCATCATCTGCCAAAGTCGCTGTCCACAAGATCCAATCAGATTTGGTATACGTTTTCCTACTATCCAACGGTAATCCATAAGGTTGTTGCTTTGTTTTATAATAGGCAATTTCTTTTTCAACAACTTCTTTTGGAAAGATATCTAGCTTGAGTAATTTATCCCATATCAAGTTATACTTCTGGCTCCATGTGCCTGCTTGTCCAAATGCCAATGCATAATGATCACCATCAGCAGCTAGTTCCATCCATTTTTTAGCCATCTCTCTAGCTAAAGCAAAATGCTCTTTTGCGATCTCATCTTTATGCAGCATCTCAGCCAATTTTGCATAAGACGCAATCCCCATAATCGCTTTTACCGATAAGTTAGCATTTCGCGCCAAATGTCCAGCAAAATCATCTGTACACAATTGGTTGGCCGGATCCAATCCTTCTTTTTTAAGAAAATCAGTCCAGGTAGTTAAAGTCTGCCAATGTTTTTCAGCAAAATCTGCCTTCCCATCACGCACGGCAATGGCGGCCGTTAGTGTCAACATATTACCGGCTTCCTCCACCGGCATATCTTCTCCATAAGTTTGGCCATTAGCTAACGGATAAGTACCCACATCGTGAGAAGGGAACGGTTTCGTCCACCGGCCGCTTTCGCTATATTCAAAAATAAAGCGCAACAGGCCCTTTGCCAGTTCTGTATTATATAACAGATAAAGCGGGGCCGAAGGATAGGTTACATCCACGGTACCGATTGATCCATTAGAGAAGTTTTCTTTCGAGAAAAACAGTAGTTCACCATTGGTATTAGCCACTACTTTATGTGCAGCGATGGATTGCCTATAAGCTAATGCACACAATTGCGCATATTTCTCGCCTCCAGCTTCTTTAGCATCAGCCGCTAACTTGCTATCAAACTTGTCGCAATCGTCCATTAATTTACTATAGTCATTTTCGGCAGATTGCAGCATATCCAATGCAGTAGTCTTATTATCTCTGCGCCACCAGGCACGTAGATTATTACCAAAATACTGCACGGAATACTCATCATCATATGCAACAATCAAATGCCTATTGGTTGCGTCAGCGACCTTTCCTAAGTCTAACTGTATACCAATCAACATATTAGATGCGGCACCTTTGGCCGAATTGGCTGCTAAGCTCCCTTTCTCGTTGATTACTTTTGCCAAGTCATCCGCATTTCCCAAAATGGCTTTTGTATTTTCAGCATCGGCTGCAAGATATGCCTTACCCCAATCGATCCGCACGTTATCTCCTTTCTTACCCAGTACATTTTGACTCGTTGTACCAATAGATTGTACGAATTGACCGTTCACTTCCTGATGTGATGCCATCACTTCTTGATTTGGTTTATCTGCACTCAAGGTACCCGAAAGTGCGAACCAAACTTTTACATCATGTGGCTTAGCATCCGATGGTTTAACATGAAAGGTTACATAAGAAGCTGGACGTGCCAATACTTCCAATTGATCCATCAGTAATGGCGAAGTAAATGTCAGATCAATCGCCACCGGGCCAGCTGTAAATGTATACGCCGTTTGCGTAGCCGTTAATTGCAATGATTGCTGTTCAGCTGGTTTAGCCTGAAGTAGGCTTTTTTCATTAACCAAGCCTACATCAATAAAAGCGCCTCCACGATCATTACGACAATGGACAGCTAATACATTCTTTCCTTGCTTTAGTGCCTTCAACCCATTGGCGGGAATCGCTTTCTGCGCGTAATCCAAGATAAAATTATCATCTTTGTAAAGCAATTCGCCATTTAAAAACACTTCTACGGCATCATCGTGGCTGATCAACAATTTTAAATTGTCTGTATTTTGCCCTGTCAAATCAAATTCGCGACGATACCAAATCTCTTTATCGTATAAACTAGCTGGTTTCATCGGATTATCCCCCGAATTATCGCCGAAAGGAGCTGTTCCCTGTTTCCAAGAAGCATCCGAAAAATCAGCTTTTTCCCATCCATCTGCCGGTTTCTCATAACGATAACGTACCATATACGATTTCTTTTGTGCAGTAGGTACTACATCTTCTATGACAGACAGTGATTTACCTGCCAATTGATAAATTTCTCCATCTACTTTAGCCAGTGCATAAAGTGGTTGATCGACCCCGGTCCAATGTTTCGTTTGTTGTGCATTTAAGGTGTCGCCAAAAGACCACACACTGAAATAGGGGTCGTGCGTAATTAATGGATAAGCAGGTGCTCGCAGTTCGGATGTCGCTCCTCCACCCGTTGCCGTTCGGTTTTCCTGCTGATTGGCACAAGCTGCAAATAAGCTTGCACCAAGCAAAAGACTACAAAAAACGTTGTTTCGTTTCATATGGGTACAAATTGTTTTAGTATATGGTATTACCTGTTTATTTCAATCTTTCTTATCTCTAAATACTACTCCACTATAGGAAAAGCAGCAATCCGCAAACGTGCAGCTCCCATGGGTATCAATTCTATTTTTTCCACGGGATTCGACGTCTTCACCGGACTTTCAGGCAGCACATCCGTTAATCCATATTGATCAATTTTCCAACTAGCAATTTGCTTGCCCTTTGCTCTGATCAGGATAGGCACTTGTTCTAAAGTAAAGGGAAAATTATCCGCTGGCCATTCCCGTTTCACTACTTCAAATTGTGCACTCAACTTTTTATTGGGATTGTATAACAATCCATAATTCCAAGATGAGGCTGGAAGAATTTCAAATGAAGGCCACTTATCTGGATCAGCAGTCTCTTGCCATTTTGAATCGCCAATAGCTGAAGCCTTACTGTCTTTCTTGACATATTGTTCGTCAATTTTCAATGAATATGTTAATGGTCCACGGTTCACGCTGACACTGTTTTTATTTTTTGTCCAAGTAACCATTTCCAATTTCATAGGCAAAGTTAAGGTTACACGATCGCCTTCTTTCCATGTCCTATTTATCTTGACATAGTTACCTCCTTCAAAAGTTCTGCCAGCTAATTTACCATTAATTCGAACTTGTGCCTCCTTACACCATCCCGGAATTCGTAAATAATAAGGAAACTGTACTTGCTTCTGGGTATGTACCGTAAAGTTAACCTGTTCTTCAAAAGGATAATGTGTTTCTGCTTCAATGGTAACTTCCTCTCCTTGGCCAACAGTAGCTTTTACCTTTCCAGCGCTATATAATAGGGCAGCAATACCATTATCTGGAGTAGCCATGAAAAGATGTTCAGCATAGTAAGGCCATCCTTGGGCATGGTTATGCTGGCAACAACGCGAGCTGAATGGATTCATCATTAAGAAGGGGCCGCGGTTATCAATTCCCGGATGATGGTTTTTACTATCGCTGATAGACATATTCGGACTGGTGATATAGCGTAAGCCTTTAAAATCGGGCATGACTGCAGCAGGATAGGTATTAAAAGCTACCTCTTCCGCATGATCCGCCCAAAACGGATCGCCCGTAATGCCCATTAAAATTTCATCAGACGCCATCTGTTCTACCATACCGCAAGTTTCAACGCCCTGGCGTGGGTCAGTATATCCTTCGCGTGCATTTTCATCAGCTCCGAACATCCCTCCCGGCACATTGCCATATTTGTTACGAATGATATGGAAATCGGTGTATGTGGCTGCCACGTCAGTCGGATTACCTGTTTGCATGTAATAAGTAGCTGGCTCCCGAAAGCATTGGGCAATATTTACATTGTGCCAGTTCGGCAAGTTATTCGGTTGTTTCCAGTCTGCCGTGTTCCGATGAATCTTATCGGCCAATTTCAGCAACCATTCTTTCCCTTGAGTACGGTTATAGAGCCAGTACACACTATATAGATTATCGCCGCCACGACTATTTTCCCAATAATCTTCCAAGAACATGCTATCTGGCAGTTGGTATTGCCAAGCAAAATATTTTTCCATAAAAGGTAAGACACGCTGATCACCGCTGTATTCATAATATGATTGCAAGCACCACAACATAATCATATTGCCCCATAAATCTGGCTTTCCGTCCTTTAACACCATAGGGCCGAAATAACCATCCTCGCGCTGGCTAGCCAATGCTGCGTCCAACCAAATCTTGGCTTCTTTTATAATTTTCTCATCTTTTAAGATATACCCCAGATTGGCATAGCCCTTTAACCAGTAGGGTACTTCCTCCCAACCATGGTCGCCCGTACCATCTTTACTCAGCCAAGCATTGTCTTTCTTGGCCAACCAGGCACTGATTTCGCCTAGATTGCCGGTTAAACCATCACGCTGTAATTCGAGGTATTTATGCAACCAGCCGCTTGGTTGGATTGCACCCACAGGTAACTTAATAAAGTTCAGCGCCTTCAATGGTTTTCTGTTTGAGACATAATGCATATTGACCGTTGTGGTATCTGGGCGTTTTACCTGAGTAACAGTCTTCTTTTGCTGACCATGAACGCAAGCAATTGTCGATGATAATAAAATGGCAAAGATATATCTGGTCATTCCTGAAAATAATTAAGAGGTTGCATTTCGATGATGCAACCTCTTGCGATGAATAAAATTAAACTTTTACTTTAATTGTTCAACTTGCGTATCGTAAACTCCTTCGGTCACGCCATTGATCTTAACACCTACGCGCGTAAAAAGCGCTTTTGAGGTCGCCAAATTATCAGTAACATCAAGCGAAAGTTCCACATGTCCGGCACTAACCCCAGCCTTCTCAACACTATTGATGTGTTGACCGATATCGACAAACTTGGTATCATTTACCATGAGTGTTACATATTCAATAGCACGTGATTCGTCAACGCCAGTTATATCAAATGATGCTGTAAGTGTGCCACCATTTAAGTTATAAGAAACATTGCTCACTGTATAATATGGCGTAACTGGATAATCAACAGTGGTATTGCCATTTACTTGAATAACAACTGTATCTTGTTTACTTACCCAAGGGCCATTACCACTTGTACTTACTAGCTTATATGTGCCATTGAATAGTTCAGCGGAAAAACTTCCATCTTGGGTAACATACACGTTAAATGATTTTGATAACTCGAAACCATCTTGCCACAATTGTAAGTAAACCGATTGATTTGATCCACGCACACCAATTGCTTGACCATTATAGGCTACCTTACCCGTAAGTTGCGCTTGAGGTGGGTCATAATTGTCTTTTCCACATCCAAATACAGCAAGTATGCCTGCAAAAATTCCGATCTTTATGATTTGCTTTTTCATGAAATTTCAAATTATTGGTATGGATTTCTAACTAATTTTGGATTGCTATCGATCCAGCCTTGATCAATAAAATTATAATAATTTTGATACCTAAAGTACCGCGGATAAACAGAATGACTGGCCTTTTGCTTATCAAACACCCATTTACCATCATTCGGACTACCGGGAGCATGAATTTTGTATGGGAACAAGGCATAATGTGTTGCACTATAATTGCTAGCATTACCATTCCATATTTCGTGTGCTATACGCCAACGTTTCAAATCCCACCAACGGTGATTCTCAAAAGCAAACTCAACACGGTTCTCCTGAATGATATCGTCCAAAGTAACTTGATCCAATTCCTGAATCCCGGCACGATCACGAATTTGATTCACATATCCGGTCACTTCAGATTGGGCTTTACCCAGTTCCAACGCCGATTCAGCCGCAATCATCAATACTTCCGCATAACGCATTTGAACAAACCACATTTCACTTCCACGACCACGAGTAGATGCATCTCGATTTTCATCAATGAATTTTCGAACATTAAATCCTGTTTTATTCACAAATTGATCGCCAGAAGTAGTCGGGCCATCCAAACTCGTCACAATCTCATCATATTCTTTGTTCACTTCGCCCGGCTTATCCGTCACATTCTTGAATGCACCATTCTCCAATACTTTAATTCCTGCTTGGTAGGTTATCGTAACACCACGGAAATCTGCTCCGGAATAGATCACAGTTCCATAAAGACGGGGATCCTTATTGGCGAAAAGATCTGCTGGATTTTCATAATAAATATAATTGCCATTGGCATCTTTTGTTTTCAAGGTTCCATCTCGGCTATCTTTATATTCAAAGGCCTCCACCAAATTTAAAACCGGAGTCATGATATTGGCATCAATATCGCCACGAACGGATGATGCAATATTATTATTGGTAAATCCGTGTGTCTGACCGGGGTAGATATAATCTTTGGCCCAAATGACTTCGGGGCTACCTTTTACACATATTGCCTCATAAAAGTTTCGTCCTTTATCTGCATTTTCATTATATAGCCGATACTTACCACCTTTTATAATCTCTTGGGCAGCATCATAAGCTATCTGATAATATTCAGGTGCTTTAGCTGCAGGTATACCTACCTCATTACCGGCTGTCTTAACATCAGGTGTTTTGTAATTGTATTTAGCAATCGATCCTGCATATAAAGCCGCGCGGGCCTTCAAGGTTAGCGCTGCCCATTTATTTGCTCTTGCCGCATTGGTATTATCCTGCGGATTATCGGGTAACATCGCAGCGATTGCTGTACATTCGCTGATCACATAATCGTAAAGCTCGGCTTCAGTAGATCGGGGTATCTGAAGGCCAGATACATCTGTATTTTGATCATAATCAAATACTTCATCGCCAACAATCGGCATACCGCCCAAGCTCCGGCACATGTTAAAGTATGTCCATGCTCTGATAAACCTGGCCTCACCTTCCATATGGTCTCTTACCGTTGGATCAAGAGCCTTTGCTGCTTCGGAACGAATACCAATCAAAAATTGATTTAAATTACGAATCAGGGTATAGTCATATACACGCCATAAATCGTCTGGATAGGTTTGCATATTATTTGGACCACCGCTTGAATAACCTGCTTCATCCAAATAAGTAAAGGATCCGCTATTGGTTAAATTTTGCCCCCAAACAATTCTTCCATAAAAATTTGCCAATAACGAATTAATCATATTTACATCAGAATATACCTGATCATCGTCTAAAATGGATTGCGATTCCCTCTCCAAAAATTTCGAGCAACCACTACTCAATAGGGTAAGCACGCAGACTAAGGATATATATATCTTTCTCATGATTTTCTATTAAAATACTACATTAACACCTATGTTATATACCTTATTGGTAGGATACTGAATCCCTGAATCGGAAGTCAATTCAGGATCGATCTCCATTTCGCCTAAGTTGTCTATGCTAAACAAGTTCTGCATCATGGTATAGACTCTAAATTGCTTAATGCCGATTTTATCGGTCCATGCTTTGGGAAACGTGTATCCCAATTGCAAATTCCGTAATTTCAAGTAATTGACATTAACCAACCAGAAATCACTTTTCCAATAATTGCTATGCTCTTGGTTCCCTCTAATTAAGGTGGGATATTTACCTGGTATGAGCTCGCTATTGGGATCTGTAATATCTGACAACCACCATTGATTTTCCATATAATATTGGGGGTTATTTCCTCCATCATGGAAAGGCCTTACCCCCTCCCAACCCGGAAAGAAAGAAGCAAAGCCAGCTCCCGTAAAGTCTACCGCAAAATCAAATCCTTTATACTGTAACCCTAAATTTAAAGCAAAATTCAAATAGGGCAGTCCACCCTGACGATACCCAATGGGGCGTTCATCTAGCTCATTAATGACCTTATCTCCGTTGGTATCTTCATATTTAATATCTCCAGGCCGCAATGTTGTATTACCCTGGCGATCATTATCAATGGGATAATTAGCAATTTCTTCCCAACTCTGGAATTGCCCAATAGCGTGGTACCCCCAATTTAAGAAAGCATAGCGTTCACTGATTGAATTCCGGTATTGATCCCAAGCGTTTCCGAAACGAGGTTTATATTGTTGCCAATCTAGCTGACGGGCAAAAGTAAAATTACCTCCAATAGAATATTTTACATCGCGGATACTGCTTCTCCAAGTTATGGATCCATCCATACCCGTATGTACATCTGAGTTTAAATTCTCATAAGGTAGAGAGAAACCCGTTTCCTGCGGAATCAAAACATCATAGCGTGATGCAGGTAAACCGGTACGCTTTCTACGAAAATAATCGATCGAACCGCTCAATTTTCCACCCAAAGTAGAAAAATCCAAACCTACATCAAACATACGGGCTTTTATCCAAGACAGCGTTGTTACAGGTAAACCCCTTGGGTTGGTTCCCACAATATATTTCCCATCCAAGGCAGATCCGCCCTCTTTATAGGTATATCCTCCCAGGTAGCCAAAAGCAAAATACTTCCAATCATCTAAATCATCATCGCCCAATAGACCGTAAGATGCACGAAGTTTCAAATCATTAAAGATATTATTTAAACCACTGTTCTTCCAAAAATTCTCTTGGGTAATACGCCAACCCCCTGATACCGAAGGAAATAGGCCCCAACGATGATTAGGTGGGAATTTCCAAGAACCATCGTAGCGCGCAGATAATTCTAATAGATATTTTTGATCATAATCATAATTTACCCTTCCAGCAAAGCCTGCCCGCGCCTGTGTGTTGACTCCCGTATCATCATAAGTATCCAAGGTTGGAAAATATATCAAACTCAATTCGTTCGATGCTGGCCGGTCATGAACATACACTTTCGGTTCTTCTCGTGTAATGGTTTCCGCAGCAAATACCGCATTCAAGCCATGCTTTCCAAATTGATTATTATAGGCCAAACGGAATTGTGAAGTGAATTCCTCTACACGTTCAATTGATCGTTCCCGCCAAGGATTATCCATACTGAAAACAACTGGATACGTATTGGTCTTTTCATCATAGCTATATAATTTATAGGTATATTCTTGGTTATCCATCCAACGATTGGCTAAATAATATCCAACAATCCCACTCGCCTTTAAATGCGGATTGAATTCATATTCTGCGTTGAAATTCAGTTGCATGACCCGCCAAGTATCTTGATATTCACCAGATAAATCATAGTTCAGCATGCCAAAATTCACTTCCGTATTAGCAGAAGTCTTCGCTGGATACAACGGATTATCATTGGCAAATGGTCTGGCAGTAGGCAAATTTCTGTAAGTAGCGAACAAGGCTTGCCAAATGTCATCTGCACCGGGAACACCAGGCTGACGTCTTTTTTCAATACGGCCATTTAAGTTTCCACCGATTTTCAATTTCTTGGAAACATTTGCTTCTAAGTTCATTTGAACATTCGTACGGTTAAACCCTCCATAGTTCCGGATAATATCCCGTTGGTCGAGATGACTTGCACTTAGATAATAATTTATTTTATCCGATCCACCGCTCGCATTTCCGGAAATATACGTTTGTGGTGCTGTGGTTAGAATATAATCATACCAGTCAAAAGGCCGATAACCGGGTTCTGTTCCTTGTTCCCATTTTGCAAGATTTTCCAAGCTGTATTGTGGATCGTTTTCTCCTTTAATCGTGTTCGATTGAATATAGCTACGTAAATAAGTGGATACATCTGCTGGTTTAGGATAACGGAACATGTTCTGCCAGCCATAGTACGAATTGAGAGTAAAAGAGTTACTATCTCCACGTTTACCCTTTTTGGTGGTTATTACCACCACTCCGTTTGCCGCACGCACACCATAGATGGCAGCAGATGCGTCCTTTAGAACCGAGATGGATTCAATATCGTTAAAATCCAAGTTATTAAACTGTCCGGCATCTTTTTGCACACCATCAATCACATACAGGGGGTCGCCCATATTACGTATATTGATATTCGTCGCTGCTCCTGGCCGCCCATCAGGCATCCGGCTATTAACCCCTGCAATCTTACCAACCAGCGCTCCTGAAGTGGTTGTCGCCACCGAACGGGAGATATCTTCCGATGACACTGATGAAATCGCACCGGTCAACGACTCTTTCTTCTGTGTTCCATACCCTACTACCACCACTTCGCTCAATTGCGACTCGTCTGGTAGCAGCGCCACGCTGATATTACTTGGATTCGATGGCACCAGTTCCCGCGTTTGATACCCCACGTACCGAAACACTAAAGTTACATTTGCTTCGCTGATTGCCAATTTAAACTGACCCTGTTCGTTGGTCGTTGTCCCCACATTGGGTTTTCCTTTTAAAAATACGGACACGCCCGCTAGCGTGCTTCCGCTACTGTCTTTCACTACACCTTGAAAGACCTTTTCTTGCAAGGGCATCGTTGCCACGTCTCTAAGTGCTGCTGTGCTAGCCTCTACAAAGCCAAACAAGCAAAACACTAAAAAGAAAATGCACAAGAAATTACGTTTCATTACGAGTCTACATGTTAGCATATATTCATTTTTTTAGATAGATGTTAGCTAATCTTTAGATAAATGTTAGCTAAATCGGTTTGCTAACACAAAGTACGCATCTATTTAATGGAACTTGTTGCTTAATCTGTATCAGAATATCGCCAATTTGTATCACTTGTTTCGACATTGGCAGTGACCAAAGTCGGTACATCTTCGGGGTTTGTTCGGTCACGCTTCGGGCTTTTTCCCGAACAACATCGAAGCTTATCGAAGCATTGCCGAACAAGATCGAACAGTTCCCGAAGCCGACTAAGAGCCGCGTCGAAGCTTCGGCGAAGGCCGCCCGAACGATTGTCGAAGCAATCCCGAACCTGTCCCGAGGCAGTCTCGAAGAGCACTCGAACACGTATCGATGCTTTGCCAAACAGCCGCCGAAGACGCCTGGTCAAGCAAAGATGCATCGCATAGCGAAACGTAGAAAGAGTTTAGGTAGGATTTTAGGTTAATTTCGTATGTAAAAATGGATAATTACTACCCAATTAACAAAGAAATAACAGGGATCTCATAGGGATATAACAGGGACTTCATAGGGGGAAACACCTATAAAATCCCTGTTATGTGCTTGCTTGATATCGCTAGCTTCTTTTTTAATATATAAATTGATTTGGTTTTTGTGTCTTGTAAAAGATATTTCGACTACACTCCGTTTCGCTCGATATTATTCCAAGATCAATTCAATCACCGGAATTTCCACGTTGGGTTTCACCACTGGCAAGTCAACAATCAGATCACCTTCTCCAGCAGTAACCGTGGTGTGTGCTCCTGCAGCAGCAGATGAACGTGAAGTATATCTTATCTCTGAACCATCGTGCAAAAACTGGGCATATTTAACTTTGCCTTTATACCCAGGTAAGTAAAGTGTCTTAAAAGGCCATTGCAATAAGTGTACGTATAAACGTTTCGTATCTGGATTGTAGGTTAAGAAACAATTATCTGGTTTCGCGAACGTTTCGGGTGCCGCTGTACAACCATATATAGAACGGCTATTGTATTTCATCCACTCGCCCATTCCCGCTAAACGATCGGTAGCCCGATCATCAAAATAACCTCGTGCAGTTGGCCCCACATTAAGCAATAAATTCCCACCCTTACTGACAGTTTCGATTAACATGGCGATGAGTTGATTGGTGCTTTTCCATGTATTTTCATCGCGATGGTATCCCCACGAGCCCGAAAAGGTTTGGCAAGTTTCCCAAGGCACACGTTTTCCATTCACCTCCGGCCATTTGTTGGGCATAAATTGCTCGGGTGTTTTATAATCCCAGCCCCAATCACCTTCGGTCAAATCCAAGCGATCATTCACAATAATATCCGGTTGCAATTTCCGGGTTAGCTTCAAAATTCCTTCACTGTCCCAATCCTCGTGCCCCTTTCCATCTTCACCTGGATAAGAGAAATCGTAAAATAAAAGATCAATTTTACCATAATTTGTCAACAACTCCGTAATCTGGTCTTTCATAAATTGGCGATATTTATTCATATCGCGTTTACTATTAGCTGCTCTTGCTTCCTTATCATTTCTTAATGGATGAACCCGATCTATCACGAAATCGGGATGGTGCCAATCGATCAACGAGTAGTAAAAACCAACTTTTAGCCCCGCTTCTCTGCAAGCTTCTACAAAGGGTTTAATCAGGTCTTTACCTGCGGGTGTGTTGGGGGCTTTATAATCACTCGCTTTCGTATCCCACAGGCTAAACCCCTCATGATGTCGCGCCGTGAGTACGATGTATTTCATTCCGGCTTGCTTGGCGCATGCAGCCCATTCTTTAGGATTGTATAAATCTGGATTAAAAACATCAAAATAACGGGCTTTGTAGTCGTCTGGACTAATTTGCTCATTATGTTGCACCCATTCATGCCGTGCAGGTACTGCATATAAACCCCAATGGATAAACATACCAAAACGGTCGTGTTTCCACCAAGCCATGCGTTGTTCTCTATGTTCAGGCGTTTCCTTAGCCCAAGCCGGTGCTTCTGATTGTGCCCAGAGCGAATGGCTGAATACGCTTAAAGCCAGCAATAAAGTAACTGTGATTCTCATTGTATTATAATTTGGTATATGCATAATTACACATCCCATACGAGAATCTATCCAGTTATATTGGCATAATATTGTGCTAAATATTCCCTATTTTTTGCGTATTAAAATCAGCCGTGAGACTTGTATGCTATGTCGCTCCTTATCACGTTTAAAATGTACGGTTAGTGCATTTCTAAATTCATTCAGCGCAATGTCGCATATATACACACTTGGTTCCCGTTGTTTTTTCGGGCTGTAGAATGATATGGGGTTACTTACTTGTTTCTGGCGTTGCCACCACACTACTTCTGCGCCCTGTGGGCCTTTTTCTATATCGGCCAGCAACTGATAATCACCCATGGGCAAATCGCTCAAATCTATCCTGATCTGTCCTCCATTTTCAGAAGTCCATGTATTACCTGCTATGTGAACAGCACCTGCTAGGCTATACTTCATTAACTGCGGATAAATCATCAGCGTATCCGGAATAAAAACAGCAGTTTCCGTATTATTTGGAATCGCTTGATCTGTACTGACGGCTTTGTCTGCATAGTAAAATGCTACAGATGTATAATCGACAGGTTTATTATTTTTTTCAGGGCCATGCTCTATCGTATGCTGGATTTCCTGATTAAAAGGCATTTTATCTGAAATGAAAAGTCTGTACCCTCCCGTTCTGGCGTAGGGTAATGAATAATCCAACGATCCGTGTAGCGGTAGGCTCATTTTTCGATCCCAACGATCAAGCAGGGCGTACCACCCACCATTAAAATAGTCTTCAGAACCTGTACCGTGCAAGCGCATTTCACCATCCATCGTTGTTACATCGTCTCCTTCAAAAAATAGCGTCATTCCAGGTTGAAGTCCTTGCGCTTGCAAAATTGTTCCGACATAATGTCCTCTTCCCTTTCCCGATAAAAACACATGTGGTTCGCCCAGTGGTGCATGCATATTGGCATGCCAATATGCATACAACTTACCTTCCTGACGTGGATTTAATTTTTCATTTGTATAATATACATTTGCTTTGATACGAACCGCTTCCATCTTGACACCTGTATCAGGGGCTCGGTAGATCAGCTCTATCTTCGCCTCTTTGGCAAAAGGCATGGGTAAAAAACTGTAATTCATCCCATTTTTTGCTCCTAACAATAGGCTTTGCATCGATTCATATCCAAAAGCGTAACCAAAGAAATCAGCCACTGGCATATAAATCGCTGGTGTTCGCTCTCCATCCCAAGTAATCTTTAAATCAATTTGTTTATGCAAACCACGAAAAGCCTCAACAGGCGATAATGTTAAACCAACAATCCGTCCGCCCTTCTTTAAATGGGCCAAAGTAATCGACCCTCCTACGGATAATACCGTATCACGGTGAATAGCCTCTTTTCCTTGGATAATATCTTGTGGATTACTCCATTTTTTCACGAGTTCTTCCAAGATTTGGGAAGCTTCTATATTTAATTCCGGATTAAAATCGGTAACTGCGTAATTCGATGGATAAGTACGGTGTTGAACTTGATAAAACTGTATCTTTTTGCCACGTGAAACAATCCGACAGCCCGCTGCAAAGGGAATAGGTACATAGCAATAGTATCCTCCCACTTCGTTTCCCGTGAGGGGTGCAACAAAAGGGTGCACTTTACCTGAAAACAAATCTGCAAAGCAAATAGAAAAGGACGGGCGGGTATTTTCACCAAAATAAAAATCCAGCGTATCCTGTGTTGGCGTAGGTGTCCATATACGGTTAATAACTCCTTTTCCTTTCGCTTCAAAAATAACCAATGAACTGTCTGGATTACGCCGAATAAAAGAATATTTACCGCTAAAACCATCGTCATTGTTTCCTGTGGTGTCATAAGAGGATACCTGATACAGCCGCGTATCGGATTGATATGCCGGCAATTCGTGGAAAGATGTTAATCTACGCAATTCGGTTACCATGTCAACACGATTTTGTTGTGCCATCAACATGCTTGCAAATGCTGTAAAAAAAATCTGCAACCCAATTAATTTCTTCATAACTCCGTTTATTTTAACGACTTGCACTAGAAGCTCGAACAACTAGCTCGGAAGGTAAGTGCAACTGCAAAACTTCCGTCGTTCTATGGTTCATTGCTTCAATCAATGTTTTTACCGCTTGCTTACCTGCGTCCATCAGTGGTTGCTTAACATATGTTAACGGACAATAGAAAAAGTCAAATGCGTCTCCTTCATCAAAGCAGACAACCGCAACATCTTCAGGAACCCGCAAACGCTTCGTGTTCAGATATTTCAGGCCATGAACAGATAACGTATTTGTTGCAAAAAACAAGGCATCAATGGGATCTTTTGCCAACAACTGTTTCTCCAATTTAGCCCTGATTTCTTTATCAGCGGCGGCATATGTTACTTCCCTAACTAACGGTTTAAGCCCCGCATCGTCCATAGCGCGCTGATAACCTCGAATCCGGTCTTTCATATGCACCAAACCACTTTTATATGCAATCATTCCCACACGCCGATACCCGTTATCTATCAAATGCTTGGTAGCATCATAGGCTGCTTGATCATTATCCGTTACCACGTAATTCGACTCGATTCCTGGAAAATAACGGTCTACCAAAACAAACGGAATATTCGCTTTAATCAAATACTCGATTTGGGTTTCAGAATTTTCTGCTGGAGCAATAATAAAACCGTCCACTTGCCGCTTTACCAGCACATCAATTAAATCCTTTGATTTTTCTGCATTCTCGTCAGAACTCCCAAATATCACCGTGTAATTATCTTTTTTGGCTTCATCTTCGATGGTTCGCGCAATATTAGCAAAAAATGGATTGGAAATATCGGCCACAATTAAGCCGATCGTAAATGATTTGCCACTCTTTAAACTTTTTGCAATTTGATTGGGTTGATAATTCAATTCCGCAGCTTTCTTCCGGATGACTGCCGCAATTTCTTTTCCAACACGCGCCTCCTTCTCTTTATTGTTCAGTACATAAGAAACTAAAGCGGTTGAAACACCTACAGCCTTTGCGATATCTTTCAATGAAACCTTTTTACTCATAAATCAACTATTTAACGACCAATCAACGCATAGTAGAACCATCGCTTATAATCGTGCTGCAATATAGTGTTTAAACGATTAAGTTTAAAAATTTAAGCGTGTTTTAATTGGAATTCTCACCATCGAACTGTTTGAGTATCTTATCGGGGTTTTGCTTACTGATACCGAAAAAAACTTGCTGCCCAGCAACATAGGGTTCTCGTAGTTCAAAGTTTTCAAACGCAGCTCCTCCCGGAATAGCCATATAATGTGCGGGATTTCGGCTTCCACCGCTCCAATAACGGTAGCGTCCATTTACCCTAATCTGCAATCCGGGATAATCCATTGCTGGCTCTTTCCGCCAATATTGAGTGAACTTAACCATCGGTCGGTACTGCCAATTGCTTTTCTTTCGTGCCAGCGAATCATTCGGCCATTGCCGCAATGTTTCCAAATTTTCGTTACCTGTAGCAAAAACGAAATAATCTCCGCGTTTGCTTCGAATAAAGGCCGTTGTGGGATAGGGTTCTTTTTCAATAAAATCGATTCCAGTATAGCCTTTGTAGATTTCACGGGCATCAATAACTTGATTTTTTAATTGCAACTGGCGCAAACGAGCATAATTGCCCATGGTAGCCGTAATATGACAATAATTCATCGGCTCGCTATCCGGACGATTAAATATTTGAACACCTATTTCCTCTGGACGATCGTTTCGGATAGATAAGCGCAAATAAGGATATGCACCAGACATGTACTGTTCCATCAAAATATATACACTTAACTCTTCTACCTCAGGTCTGTTGGGTAAAGGGTGGGTAATTACGCCCCGGGTATTTGCTAAGGGAGAAAAAGCAGTTGCATTTTCGCTAGCAGCGGCCCACAATAATTTCCCCCAATGTCCGTCTACTTTAGAAGGAGAAATTTCACTGAACTCCATCTTACCTTTTACCACCGGCTCGATGGCCAAAAAATTAATCAGATAGAAGCGACCATCTTCTTCAGTTCCTATTCTAATCAATCCCCGTGGACCACCTCCGTAAATACCCTTGCCACTTTCTACTCCATATGGCCATAAACTAAATACAATCCCTCCCTTTATCCCCCATAAGGCAGCATCTTTTTCATCTTTCGGTCGGATCCATTGCTCATTAGCAGGTTGTTGCTGCGCATAAACAGGGAATATCCAAGCCACTAAAACCACGCCTAATATGCCCCATAACACATAATTAGGTTTCATCTGGCTATCAACGTGCCGGAATACTTGTTTTTCATCCATATTCATTTACCGATAATTTGCAATTCACCTATACTGGCCGATTTATTGACGCCATCAGTAGCCTCGAATTTAACAAATCGAACGTTTTTGATACTTGACCATTGCACAAGACGTGTCGTCGAGCTTTTGGGCCATTTTCCCTCTGCTACTTCCTGATAGTTTTTTCCATCTGTACTAATATAAACTTTATATGCGGTAATCACACCATTGATGTTGGACGCCAATTTAGGCTGACAAACGAGTCCACTTATCTCATAAGCTTTACCTAAATCCAATGTCAGCGCATGTGGAAGCTTTGCCTTCGGTTCCCATTCGGTATTCCAAGCTGTTTCAAGTCTCCCATCAATGGCATTAGCCGCTGCATAGGTATACCCCTGTGTAAAGTCGGCATGCTCGCTTGTGGCATGAACGATACGTATATTCTTTTGCGGAATCAATGCAGGTGCTTTACCCCTTGGAACGATCTGGAAATTATCAAATTCAGCACGATGCCAAGGACTCACCAATATACCCGCTTGCCCAGTCAGATGGTAATCATCATGGACTTCACCCACCTTTTTCCCATCAATAAAAATGCCTATTTGATTGCCTTTCATATCCAGTTTTAATTGATGCCATGATTGGACATCCACTTGCACTTGCCCCGAATCGAGCACGAAGTGATTCCGCTCAAAAGGAGTTCCCGACGATAACATGACGTCCGATCCCTTCGCAAAGTCGTGGCTATATAACTTCCACATGCCCGATTTGCTGAGCTGTAGGTGATAGCCCACGATACTGGTACCTGCTTGTGCAGAAACCCGGGCTAATAGCTCTACGTAATTGGCATCGTGCAATAAAACATCCACACTTACAGCATAATCACCCCACCATTGCGGATCGCCCATTAACGTGGCTGGTGCCATGGTACCGTGCCACCAGCTAACAGGTTGTTGGGTAATCATTTGCCGGTAGCTATATCCCTTTCGTCCACCACCCGCGGCCACTGTTTCAAAAGCACCATTTACATCGGCAAAATAACGCGCCAATTTGCCAGCACCGTACTTTTCAAAATCTTCCTTATAGGGGAGTTTCATTCGTTCGCTGATGGTACTTTTAGATTGCGCCGTGCCTTTATGTTGCCCTTCTCTAGTCGATAAGGTATAAATGAAGCCAGGTTCTAGCGTCAGTTCTACGCAACCATCATGTACAGATAAGTTTTTCTGTTCCACAAAATACTTATTTGGATCGTTGGTGTTCATATCCGTCGTCCAACAGTGTACCATCTTATCCGATAATGCCTTCGGTAACTCGAATGTAACCGTTTGTGTTGCTTCCGCATCGATGGTTTCGATGATGACGGAATACGCATCATTTGCAGGCGACTTCAGTGAGACGAAACTGGCTCCAGTACGCAGATAGCCACAGGCATCATCCAAGTATTGCCAGCCTGGTTGCACAAACTGCGTGGTATGGGCGTGTGCCCAAATACTTTTTGCCACGCTATAATAACCAGACCAGGGCCATTCTGCTAAGAGTAAACCCGTATCGCCAATGGGATAACTGGCATACCAAGCCGATACGAGCGACCAAGAAAGATTACCCGTTATCCGGCCATCAATATATAAGCGGTTGAAAGCCCGAGCCAAGGGTTTGGCACCCACATCATGCCCCATGGAACTGTGTTCGCTATTCCATAACGGCTTATGTAAACTACGCGCATCCTCTGGCGTTCCGCAATAGGAATAAGGAGTGCGCCAACCACAGGCACTATGTTCACCGACGATGTCAACCGCATTCCGCAGGGCTTGGTTCTTAGTCATTTCTGTAGCAATAGCCCAAGGTTTATGTACCGCATCGGCCCCTACCAAGAGAATATCTGGAAATTTGGCTTTCAATCGTTTATTGAAACGGATATACCAATCGGCGTCAAAGCCACGCTCGTTCCATCCGCCCATGTAGTCTATCTTAAAACCCTTTTTAGCTGCCAAGTCTAGCCAAGCCAAGAGGTAGTCCATATTTTTATCCGACCAAAATTCACCTACCCAACCCGGTGCACCCCATGCCAAGGCATATAGTTTGATGTCTGGATTGCGTTTTTTTGCTTCGGTCATGAGCCACCATTCATACCCACGATCACCATTCAAATCATCAGGGGTGCGCATATGGCTGGCTTCCGACCCATCAGTAGAATTCATATCGCTGCCAATTTCTACTTTTAAAAGTTGTAAGGCTGCTCCATAATTCGGTTTAAATAGGTAATCCAGAATCTGACTGCGCTCTGGTTCAGGATAATCGTACAATAATCGTGTTGAAGCGCCCGCACTAATGGCACCAATACCATCGAATACGAGCCCTTTGCTGTCCATATTTAACCGAATGGTCGTATCTGTTACCTGTTGCGCATTAGACACGAAGGCCATGAATAATGCTATACCTAAAGCAATAATATGTTTTCTCTTTAAAGCCATTCTTTTTATTTCTTAACAGTGAATTTCATAACAGCAGATTCCAAACCTGCAGCGCGCGCTTTCACCTCTATTGTCCCTACCTGATCAGTTGTTTGTAACATCAAAAGGGCCTTACCCATAAAGGTTTTGCGCCAATTGACTTTCTGTGGGCTCATATCTAGAATATCGCCATTCTCCACACCTAACAAACGATACGGTCCCTTGATTTCAAAATGCACGGTATCTCCACTACGATCAGGAACCAAGCGATGTTCAACATCGGTTACATCTACCGTAATAAATACCATATCTCTTCTATTTGCCCTTAGCTGCGTACGATCAGCACTTAACCGCAGTTGCTGCGCTTCTCCCGCCGTCTCTACGGTATCTCTGGCAATCTCTTGCTCATTTTTGTAAGCCACTACTTCCAATCTGCCGGGGATGTAAGGTACTTGCCAAACCAATTGTAGACTATCGGGATCCATGGTTTGCTTACCCAATGATTTTCCATTCAGGAACAATTCGGCCGCGTCGCCATTTGTGTAGGCTACCACTGGAATATGCACACCTGCTTTACCCGGGTGATTCCAATGTGGCAACAAATGCACCATGGGTTTGGTGGTCCATAAACTTTGATAAAGGTAGTAATCGTCTTTTGGGAAGCCTGCTAAATCAATCACACCATAATTGTTGGTACGCGATGGCCACCCCCAAGCCTCACCCAAATAATCAAAACCTGTCCATCGAAATTGCCCGATATAATAGTTATTGTCGCGAACCAGCTTCCAGGCATCACGTACACTGATTTTACGGGTTTGATTATCATATCCAGAAGCATAACGCGGGTCATAATCTGTAAAAACCTCTTTTTCAGACAAATGAGGTATGTGATACAATTTCGCTAAGTTGGCTGCCGAAGCCTCATGCCCACTCTTATCTGGCTTATCCCAAGGGTTATAAGAAGTTTGCGTACGGTAGACCCCTCGCGTTTGCCGCGTATGCGGAAATTCGGTTCCAATGGCTACCTGATTGGGATGCTCGCGATGAAAATTTGCGATATCATCTTTCCCTTCGCCATTGGCATTGAAACCTACTATATCCAAATGTGTATGTGTTGCCCAGGCTTGTGTAGTAGGGCGGGTGGGATCCAAACGATGGTATGTATCATAAATAGCCTTTTGTACATCTAGATGTTTATCAAAACCCCACACTTCATTTCCTTGGCACCAAATCATAATCGAAGGGTGATTTCGGTCACGTTTCACCAGTTCTTCCAAATCCTTCTGCCACCACTCTTGAAAATAGACGCCATAGTCCCACTTGGCCTTGCCGAAGCCTTGCCAATGGAACCAACCATCAAAAATCTCATCCATCACCATCAAGCCCATCGTATCACACATGTTGTAAAATTCTTCCGGAAAGGGATGATGCCCTACTCGGATAGCGTTGCACCCCATCTCCTTCAATATTTTCAGCTTGCGATGCAAGGCATCTGGAGGAATAGCGGCACCTAAACCGCCCATGTTTTCATGCTCGCATACGCCTTTGAACGCTGTTGGTTTTCCGTTTAAACGAAATCCATGTTCAGCATCAAATTCGAGTTTGCGTACACCAAAAAGCGTTATATACCGATCTACTACTTTATTTTTTATTCGAATTTCAGTTTCCAATTGATAAGTATGTGGTGTTTCAGGATCCCACAATAAAGGCTTGTTCAAAGTAAAGTTTTGAGTCAACTGAGTACTGTCTGTATTTAATTGAATCGTATTTTCTTGAATGGCTTTAACGGTACCCGCTTTATCCAGCACACGAGAAGTTACTCGGGCGCTACTTGTCTTATCCAAATGATTTACCAAATGGATGTCTGCCCTTACCATTGCTTCCACAGCATTCACCATCGGCGTACGTACAAATGTGCCATGCCGAGCAACATGTATAGGATGGGTAATAATCAAATCGACATGCCTAAAAATACCTGAACCGGTATACCAACGAGCACTGGGTAGCTTGGAATTATCTACCCGAACAGCAATTACATTCTTTCCTTGTTGCAAATAGGGGGCAATATCATATCCAAAGCTAATGTAGCCAAAAGGCCGCTTACCTAAACGATGCCCATTGACCCAAACCTCACTATTCATAAATACACCATCAAAATTTAGGAAAACTTCCTTACCTTTCCAATGCTTATCCCACTTCATGGTTTTGCGATACCAACCAATTCCTCCTGGGAGAAAACCGTTATTTCCCGGGTTTTCTTTCGCAAAAGCTTGCTCGATACTCCAATCATGCGGTATATCTACCCCTCGCCAATGCCGATCATCGAAGGCTATTGACGAAGCTTCTGGCACATCGCCCAAGTGAAACTGCCAATCAAAATCAATATTTTGTTTTATGCGTTCCTCTTGGGCAAAACTTAACCCCGGCAAGCCCCATAAAAGCAGGATGAGCAAAACTTTCCATTTTTCTTTCCAGTACATTTCCATAGTTCACTTTATCAGCTAATAAATAAATTACGTTTTTATCATTTTTTAAAAAACATTCAATTCGGCCAATGAACAGGTGATATTACCATAAGCCTCGTCAATCCAGACGCGCATATACTGGCCTTCCACGCTATTTTCGAAGTAGACCGCATTCTCTAGTGCATTGGGCAATTCAAAGGATCCCGCTTGTTCCCAACTTTGGCCATCTTTACTCAATTCAATCCGAATACGTTTGAATTGGCCGTTGGCTGCATTTCGTCGAGCAGAAAAAGAAGCTCCATGTACATTTTGTAGCTTATTCATATCAAAAGTAAAAAAATGTGGAGGCCCCGGGCGAGCACCTGCATATTGCGAGTGCCAAAAGGTATTGACATCTCCGTCAATGGCATTTTCTACCCGTTCATTGGTGCTGCCTTCCTGGCCATTTTGGGAAGAAAAATCGACAACCTTCCACTCCGATCGATCAAAAGGTTCATATTCTCCACGTATTAAAAAATAAGTGGTTTGTAGGTTCGGGTTAATTGTCAGGTTATCTGCCACCTGAGTGAGGCTAATGGGCAACAAGTAATCAACTAGAGGTTCTAATGCACCAATCGTTTTTACTTGCAAGTGCAATGCGGTTGAATTGGTTTTACCTGCGGGGATCACGGTCGTTGATTGAAATGTGTAACTATTTGCCGGAAGCACCTCATAATTCGTAGCATGTGCTGTGTTAAAGGTGGCTACTTTATCGGGGTCTGCTTGAAAAGTGACCGCAATATCAGACGTTGGGAAATCCGTTCCGGCATAAGCTACACCATAGACGATAGTTTGTGCGGTATCCCGCATAATCAAAGGCCTTTGAGCTGGGTTGCTGATGGCCTGTGGCATATAAAGCTTCTCCCAGTCGGCAGGGTTATAGCGCAATTCTTCCTTATTACATGAAACGCTCAGTACAAGCAGGCCCAAGATGAGATACTTCATCCGTATAGATTTATTGATTCTTTGTATCATAGTTGACTGCATATAAAAACCATCTATTATTAACTACCGTTCCCACCCCGGATTTTGAACCAGTAAAAGTCCGCGATCGATTTGATTTTGCCCAATAGGATACCAATAGTGTTTATGCTGAAACACCCGCCGTTCAAAGACGGTACGCTTATAAAACGCGGGGTCGTTCACACTATTTCCCGCATCGATGTTCATGCCATAATAAGGGCCATTGTTCGTTTGTTCGGCTATGCCCCAACGTTGTGTATCAAACCAGCGCAAGGATTCGAACACCAATTCAATACGCCTTTCGTGACGAATTTTTTCCCGCATTTGAGATTGGCTTAAGCCAGGCGGGATTCCTGAAATCCCTGCACGTTCCCGGATCAGATTCAAATAGGTTAAAATAGCTGGATTCCCTGGATCATATTCATTGAGGGCTTCAGCATAATTCAGATAAATTTCTCCCAAACGAAAATAAATCAATGGCCTTCTTGTGAATATACCCACACGGGGATTACCTGTAGGGTGTACATTTTTTCGTGGTAAATAACCCGTCCTCGAAAAATTATCGGTTCCTTCGCGACCCGAATTGCCCGAACGGAATGTTTCGATGTATTTGACACCTTCCGTCTTATTCATCCATTCGGCGCCGTTATAAACGATAGATGCATAAAATCGCGGTTCGCGGTTTACCCACATATTAAACGTTCCTGCCCGCGTATATCTACCTGCTTCCCCAGAAAAACCAGTTTCAGTATATCCTGATTGGGGATTGATAATGGGCGACCCATTATTGTTGTAACCTAAAATCGGTTGTTCACCATTCGCCATGGCATAATCATCCACCAATTGTTGGGTTGGTCCAATTTCACTATAGCCCCCCGCAAAACGAGGGGAACAGTGACGTTCCCATTCTACCAATGAATTGGCCGGGCGAGCCCAGATAACTTCTGAATTCCAAGGTTCTAAAAATAAATTCTGATAGGATAGTAAAGGATCGAGTGTACCATTCTGTATCACTTTATACAAGGAAAAGCGCCCCAAATCAATAACAGCTTTTGCTGCTGCCGCGGCATCTTCCCACTTCTTTTGGCTATACTGTTGATTCATCAACTGCTTTCCATCCGGATTTTTAAAACCTGCATAATCGGTGTTACCATTAAATTGCTGACTTGCTGCATAGAGCAGTAATCGCGAACGCAAGGCTAAAACAAAAGCACCCGTAATACGACCGTAATCTTGGTCGCCTGTATACCATTCAGGTAAATCATGTAATGCCCCATCGAGTTCTTGATTGATGAAATGAACACATTCATCGAAAGTGCTACGGGGCAACTGCATATCTTCAAAGGTGGCATCCGGAGGAAGCACCTGATCTGTAGGCAACAATACGCATGGGCCATATTGACGCAGTATACAGAAATAGAAATAGGCCCTTAGTGCACGAGCCTCTGCTGTATACTGTTTAATTAAACGCTCGCCATCTGCCCCCAACCGCAATATTTCTTCATTCTCGCCCACATGGATCATAAAATAAGTAGCGGATCGGATCCCATTGTAATAATGCGGCCAAAAATCGTAATAATAAGAACTTTGATCCCACGTTCCGATATTCATATATGCAGTGGGATGCGTGCTTCTGACATAGGTAATATCACCTTCATCAGAAGTACCCAACCAAGGATTGCTTACATTGTTCCATTGCATGGATTCATCACGAATATAATTGTAAATATTTGCTAAATATTCTTCGGTCAACTGTCGACGTTGAAAAACCTGTTCAATGGTTAAGCGGTCATCTGGAACCTGATCCAAAAACCCTTTCTGGCAAGATATACATAAAGTACTAGCCATGAATACCCCTCCAATTAAGATGGTATATATCGTTTTCATTTTTTGCATGGATAATTGATTTAAAATTTAAAATCGAGGCCCAGACTAAACGTTTTAAGTTGCGGATAAACCGTTCCTCGGCCGTCGCCCAGTTCTACATCCCACAGCTTAAATGGGCTAAAAGTAAGCACATTATACCCCAACAGATATATCCGTGCACTTTTAATACCGTAACGATTGAACCAATTTTCAGGAATCGCATAAGATAGTTCGAGTGTTTTCAACCGCAAATAACGCCCGTTTTTGACCCACCAAGTACTATTTCGGTAATTATAGGTCTCATCGCCTTCGGCGAGCCTGGGATAAAAAGCATTCGGATTGGGGTTTTCGGGCGTCCATCGATTGGTTATTTCACTCAATAGATTACCACGGCTTACCCCTTGCTGAAAAGGAACAAACCCTTCCCCATTCAATAAGATATCAACATTACCAATGCCCTGAAAAAATGCACCTATTGAAAACCCTTTGTAACCTGCGGTAAAACCAAAGCCATAGACAATTTCGGGTACTGATCCATAGCCAATAGGCATTTCATCGGCTAGATTGATTTGGCCATCTCCGTTGATATCTTTAAACTTAATATCACCCGGCATTTCATTGCCTGATTGAACAGCACTATTCTCAATTTCTTCTTCGCTAGCAAAAAGGCCTTCGGCAATATAACCAAAACGTTTACCAATACGTAGACCCTTGCGATCTCGCCAAGGGTATTCATAAGGAGGCAGGTCATCCTCAATAATTTTACTAGAAGCATAAGTAAACGTACCCCGCACACCTATATCAAAATTCGTCATATGTTTATTGAAGTTCATGCTGAAATCGACACCGCGATTGGCTGTAATACCCAGATTGCCATAAGGAGCTGTTCGAATACCTGCATAACCGGGTACCGCTTGCCGACGGACGAAAATGCCGCTTCGGTTTTCCTTAAAAAAATCCAGCTGCACATTTAGGCTATTTTTCAGCGTCCACAGATCCACTCCCAGATTGGTCTTTTTCGACTCTTCCCAGGTCACATCTACTGCATATTCGCCAATGTCCCGGCCATCATAGACATTATTATAATCCTTGCCGTAAGTAAATCCGCCCGTACTAGCAACCGTTCCAATATACCCGAACCGGCGATTGTTGTCAGGATCAATATTACTGTTCCCTACAATACCATGGGAAAACCTGAACTTCAACAATTGAAATACATCTGTCAAAGGCTTGAAAAAAGGTTCGTTAGACGCGACCCAACCCAAACCGATGGAAGGGAAAAAGCCGTATCTCCTTTCTGGTATGAAGTTCTCCGATCCATTATAACCGAAATTAAACTCCAATAAATATTTTTCTTGGTAAGCATAAGTAGTACGTCCTGCCAAACCTCTGCTACGATAAGGTAACGAAAGAATAAAATCATTCTCAAAACCGTTGATTTTATCGCTCTGATTGTAGAGTAACATGGCCGAAACATCATGGCGACCAAAAGTACGTGAATAATTAACTGCCGACTCCGTGTAGAATTGTCGATTTCCTCCGTTGGATCGGGAATAATTCAAAAATTCACTACCAATTGTGGTTTGCTCATATACCAATTCGCCATTTTCATCACGCCGATGGGCAATCCAGGTATCGGGAGTTTTCGTCCGATTTACAAAATGCTCGTTATATGTATCAAAAGAGAACATCGCAGTAGCAGACAAACCAGGCAATAAAAAATCCAATTCCTGACGTACACGGATATTCGACATGAGCTGGTTCTTCCATTGAGTAGCATATCCCGTTTGTGTTAATTCAGCATACGGATTGTTGACGCCAGATTGTTCTTTGGCAATCCGCCCATCGGGATACTTGATAGGAAATACAATAGGTGATGCAAGCATAACCGAACCAAATATAGAGTTCGTTGTACGTCCAGGGTAGTTACCGTTGGTGATAAAGCCCTGTACACCTAATTCTAACTTGGTCGTTTTGGTTACATTCAGATTGAGATTACTGGTAAAATTGTACCGATCAAACTTCATTTTCGAATTGTAGTTTGCCAGCTCATCTGTCTTCATTAGACCGGTCTCCGTGTAATAAGCCGTCGACACATAATAATTGGCATTTTCCGATCCGCCGTTGATGTTCAGGTTCACACGCGAGTTATTTCCGTGCTTATTGAAAATCTGATCCATCCAATCCACATTGGGGTATAAATAGGGGTCTTCTCCCGTCAGGGTCTTTTGAATGGCTTCTTCTGTGTATCGTGGAACCTTGCCACGAGTAGTAAGTGCTTCGTTCGCCATTTCCATAAATGTTATACCATCTACAAATGTTGGAAGGCGTACAAAGCTGGATACACCACTGTTCAGACCTAAGCCAATCTGCGGCTTGCCTACTTTACCATGCTTTGTATTAATCAAGATGACCCCATTCGCCCCCCGAACCCCATAAACGGCGGTAGCCGATGCGTCTTTTAAAATGGAAAAGCTTTCGATATCTTCCGGATCAATATTGGCCATCGGTCGCTGTACCCCATCAATTAAAATGAGCGGACTGCTACCTGCGGCGTTAAAGGTGGATATACCACGTACCCAAAGATTTGCATTATCATAACCTGGTTCACCGCTACGCTGCACAGCGACGATGCCGGCTAAACGGCCGGCCAATAGATTCGTTAGATTACGAACGGGTTGTTTAAGTTCTTTCACATCAACCGTTGATTGTGCACCAACGACTGTGAGTTTTTTCTGTTCGCCAAAACCAACAACAACTACTTCATCCAAGCTCCCGGCTTCCGTTTGTAGTGTAACGTGTAGACTCGCTCGACCATTTACAGGTACTTCTTGCTTTACATAACCAACGAAGCTGAATACCAATACAGCATTCTGGGGAACATCCAATACAAACCGCCCATTACCATCGGTGATGGTACCAATGTTTGTCTGATCTTTAACATGCACAGAAACACCGGGAATCGTCGTCCCTGCAGAATCCGTAACGGTTCCCGTTACCTGCTTCTCTTGCGTACCTTTTTTGTCCACTGGAAGATTCCTTCTATTCAGCACAACCACATCATCCATGATTTTGTAACTTAGTTGACGCGGAGGAAGAAGACGATCCAGAATACTCGTTAGTGGTTGGTTTTTTACAACCATGGTCACCGGCGCTACTTCCTTTAAGAGTGCATCTGAATAGGCAAATTTTATTGCCGTCTGATCAGTAATTACCTTCAACACTTCCTTAAAAGGTTGATTTTGCCAAGTAGCGCTGAGCAAGGCTTTAGCCACGGGTCCAGGTTCCTGCCCCTTAGCCAACACACCATGAACCGCACCAAACAGCAACCAGCAGTACCATACATACCTGCCGATCGTTCGTATCGAAAGGTGTTTCCATAAAATATGGGGCAACAGTTTTATCACTCGCATTATTCAGTTTATTTATTTGATTATTAAAGGTTTAAATAAAAATCACTTCTTATACCATTGGCCATAACTATCCAATGCCATCATATGATAGCTCATTTATTCAATAAAAAATGGTGTTAATTACAGCTTTTACCGGTTAGTTTGTAGGTCCCCTTTTCATAAATTACGTCTCCTTCCATTGTACTGGCTAGTATGGTTAATATTTTAGTTAATGGATCATCATCAAAAACTGCACTAATCGGGCAGTCAAGTAATTTTTTCTCTGCTATTATACGTATTCCAAAGCTTCTTTCTAAATCCCCAATAATCAATCGGAGTGGCACAGCCTGATATTGTAGTATACCGGATCGCCAATCACCGGTACTTGTATCCCATAATTGCTTCACAGCATCAAATTCCCCTTTATGAATATGATAGGTGAGTTGCTCGTTAGCATGTACATGAACAGGTTTTATTTGTTTGTTGGCCGACGGTCTGCCTGACACCGCAATACTTCCCGATTGTACACTTACCTGCATCATCGGCTCATCTATATGTGCACGTACATTAAAACTTGTTCCCAACACCTCTACCAGCATATCACCAACTTGTACCGTAAATGGATGGTGTGCCTTGCTGGCCACATCAAAATAAGCTTCACCACTGAGCTGTATTTTCCGTTCCTGTTTACTTTCCGCATATGTTAGTCTACTCATATTATTCAACCAAACGTGTGTGCCATCAGCTAATATGACATCTTTCACTTCACCTGTTCCTGTGGCAAATTCTTGTAGAACAACGGCCGATTTAAACTGATCAAATACTGTATAACCAATTAAAAGGATTATAATCGCAGCAACAACTGCCGTTGCCGCATACCCAAATGCCCCACGCTTGGCCGTCTGCTGTTGATCAACCGCCCCCCGTATACGTTGATAAATCTGATGATGCTGTTCATCGGTCCAGCTTTCGTGATCAATCTGTTCTTCACCAGCTCCATGTTCTATTTCATTGAAATAATGAACGATTGACTGCTCATCCATCGTGCTTTCTCGTCTATTCGGACGACGAAAGAACTGCAATAATCTTTTTAAATACATAACGCATACTTTATGTATGATGCAAAATAAGTGGATACCCCCCAAAAAAATTTAATCTTTTTGAAAGTAATTTATAGAAACTCTTTAAAAACGAGCCGTAGTCGCTGTAACGCCAATGTAATTTGGTTTTCGACTGTTTTCACAGAAATATGGAGATGTTCGGCGATTTCCTTGTTGCTTAGCTGGTCTTTCCTGCTCAGCTGAAAGATCTGACGGCATCGAAAGGGTAATTCTTCGATGTGCTGATGTAATAAGTTATTCATTTCTTTTAGGCCAACTGCTTCATCTGCCCTTTGCGTAGCAACCATTTCGTGTGCTACATCAATAGCGAGATGGACTCTACCCTTCCGCAGGGCCATAAGCACGCTGTTTCTGATAGATTGATAGAGATAAGAACGGACATTCTTCACATCCAATTGTTGGCGCTTCAACCAAATGTTTACAAATACTTCTTGTAAAAGATCTTCACATACCGTCCGATCACGTAAAAGATGGTATGCCGCGGCATACAATTTAGCGGCATACCGATCATAGATTAGGGCATAGGCTTTTTCTTGACCCTGTTTGGCCAACAAAAAAAGTTCTTCGTCGGTTGCTGTTTTGATAAGCTTCATGACAAATACTTCATTTATTTTTTGTTTTTTTATGAAGAACCTTTGCCAAGGTTTCCTTTAACCACTGTTCATTCTTAGGGAACTCTTCATATGATTTTAAATGAGCTAAAATAGCGTCTTCGGGTTCAATGCCAGCGGTCTGCAATATGGCATAATCTTGCAATGATTCTGCAAATACTTCCCAACGGATAGAATCATAGGGCCCATCTGGCCCCGGGTAAACCACAAAGGGGTCTCCAGCTGCAATCCCTGGATAAGCATAGGCTGAACTTTCCTGAAAAGGATCCAGTGGTTCTTCCGTATCTAATTTAAGCCAGTAATTGTATCCCCAATGTAAGAAGCCCAAAGCTTTGAATCGATAAAACAGCCAACCCGACATCCTAATCTTAGCCAATGGTGTATCATACAAACGGTTTAACCATTTATTCCGGGGTCCGGTACAAAAATAAACCCAGTGCGGAATCCCCTCTTTGATATAGTCTTGTGCCGAACTGATGATGGGAATAGGAATATCGGTTAGGTGCTCACGACCGTAACGCACATCGCTTAAGGCATCCATTACCTTCATCCAAGGTGCTATGCGGTTCAGTACTTTTCGGGCAACGCGGTAGTTCTCGATATGCTCAGACCAGGGTTCATCTGATAAATGGAAATAGGAATCGTCTAAGATATCTTCTTCTTGCAGAAATTGATGCAAAGCCGGTAAATATTGTTCAAGAAAATTAATATAGATAGGATCTGTGGCTTTTAAATCCTTATCCCATAATAATTCGAATTGACCGTTGCGTTCCGTATAGATATGCATCGCATCCTGTACTCCCCAATAAAGCCATAAATGCGCCCATTCAAATTTCTTGTAGCCAAGTTCTTTACACATAGATACAAAGCGCCTAATAATTGACCAATCGAAGGCATATTGCCCCGGATTGGTTTCCTTTACAATTAACATCTGGCAGGGCTTCTTAAAAATTACTCGAAACTCAAAAAAATTCTGGATGAACGCTACATCGTTACCATGCTCGATTAGGTTTTTCATCTGCGCCCGAGTAAGCTCCCACCAGCGTTCACTAAACAAATCCGTTTTGTAATACAGTGCAGTAGCTTCTCCGCGCCACCAATGAGTTACGTGAAAATTCTGCCGAGGTTTAATAACCAAATCGCTCACTTGCAAGGTCAGGTGCAGCACTTTGGATTTCGTTTGCTTACCTTCTTCCCATTGTAGGGTAACTGGAAAAACGTGTCGGCCAGGTTTCAAATCGGCCGGCACGTGTAAAGTAAGCCAAAACGACCGACTGGCGTAGGGATTGGCTTCTACCTTGTTCATGGGGTATAAGGGATCGGGTAATAATCCGGGTAAGAAACCAATCCCATCCAATTCTTCTGGTTGGACATCGGTGTTAAAATGATGAAAAGGTACCAGTCCCACATAGCGTATTTGTGGCTGTAGTACCGCAGCGTCCATCGTACAACGAATATGGGTTTGATCTTTCATGTAGCTATGAAAGCCCACCTGAAAAGAAACCCGACTATTTCGTGCAACATCTAAGATCAGGGTTGAATCTGTATCGGCTAGCGATTGCGGAAAAATCCGGTGTAAAGATGTTGCCAACCAGACTTGCATGTTCTCGACGGGTTCAACAGCTTTGGCTTGTTGTCCGAAAACCAACCAGAGTAGACACAGGATTGCCGGAATTTCTTTTACTAGTGTTTTTTTCATAATCTTAATAATCTATTTTCACTTATTACGGCTTCAGGGGGTAAAACCCATTTGGATCAAAGGTGTAACGGTAAACATCACCAATAACGTCCCTTGCCAAGATATCATCGCCAGAAACAAGTATCTGTTCGTACATATCCCAACCTGTTCCAACTTGTATTTTAGTGCCCGGAACTCCTTCATCAGACATAGAAAACAGCCAAAGCTTCCCGTCATCCTCCAATGCAAGCAAATAATTCTTATATGCGAGTAGCTGCTTGTAATCTTTAAACCCTGTACCAACGTCTGTTTTAGCATAGTCTATCGACGTTAAGGCAGGTTGCCGACGCATAATACCGTTTGCATCTACCGTTAAGAAATAATCCTGATAAGGAATGATTTTGTATTTATCCCAAAAATCACCTAGCCAAAAGTTTGTTGGAGACGCAACAAGTGCATAATCTTCGCCTACATCAAAATTGAACAAGCCAGCCCAATAGGGGTAATTTCGAACAACGACCGTCGACTCATTCACGTAATAAAATGATTCAGATGCATCCCAATTGGTTCCTACCTTAATAGGAGAAGTAGTAAAGATTCCGTCCTCATTCGGTACATAAACCCATATATCATTTTGTTTATCTCGTCTAATGACGCTACCTCGTGCACCGGTGGCCAAAATATTTCCCCAGTCGTTACCAAGCGAAAGTACTTTTTGACGTGGTACCTCACCAGGTTTATAGGTTACACGAACCAAGTAATAGGATGTACTCAAACCTTCATGAACAGGTACCCCATCAGATCCATTCACACTAATGGGCAAAAGATAAGTTTTAAATAATGTTAAGTAAGGCCCCGGCTTCAATGTCAAACGTAAATCGCCCGTCGTTCTACTACCAGAAAGGATGGTGGCTGCTGTCTTTTCAAGCGAAAATGCTTCGCTCGGTAATAGCTCATAATCCGTTCCATGCGCTTCATTATAAGCCACAGCACCTCCTTCGTTAACGGCAAATGTCACATTCAAATCACGTTGAGCATCAGTGGGTCCGCCAAGATATGCGTTATATAAAAAAACCTGCTCATCTCCACTGGTACTTACAACAGCAGTAATATCTCCCCTTTCCGCCCTTGGCATATATATTTTACTATACAAGGCCTGTTCGCTTTCATCCATTTCATCAATAATAACCTTGCTACAAGCAGTAAAAGATAAAATAAGGGCTAATAGCGCATATTTACATATTGTTTTGATCTCTTTCATATCAATCTAATTAGCTTACCAACCTACATTTTGTACCAAAGCCGGATTCTTTTCTATTTCGCCAACCTGAATCGGCCACAGGTAATGTTTTGGTGCCACAAAAACCCGCTTCTCGATAACGGTTCGTCTATAGAAAGCATCATCTTGTAAGTTGTTTCCTCCTTGTATATTCATTCCATGGATCTCCTTACTATCGATACTAGATGCTATCTTCCATCTGCGTGTATCAAAATAACGGTCGGTTTCAAAGGCCAGTTCAATTCGGCGCTCATGCCTAATCCGCTCGCGCATCTGTTCTTTTGATAGATTTACCGGCAGGGGGGGCATACCGGATCGATCACGAATGGCATTCATGTATTTATAGACATCGGGCACGGGCCCTTCGCTCTCATTTAATGCTTCTGCATAATCCAGATATACCCGTCCCAATCGGTAATGTACCCAGGTGTTCAAACCAAAAATATTTTGCGGTATGTTGGTAGTTGGGCTTACCATTTTTCTCATTAAATAACCAGAAATACAATAATCCGACCCTGCCCGTTGTCTGCCATCAATACCTGTGTACCAGAATTCTATTCTTCTATCTTTCCAAGCGGCACCATTAAAACTGATACTAGCGTAAAAACGCGGATCACGATCCACATACATATTGCTTACTCCAGCAAGGTAGTAGTTCTTTGGATGAGCAACGGTTGCATACCCAGTTTCTGTATAGCCAGACGCGGTATTAATAATCGGCGAACCATCAGCATTATAGCCATTGATCGGTTGTTCTCCATTACGCATTTCATATGCATCAACCAATTCTTGGGTTGGACAATAAATAGAATAGCCACCATATCCTGTGGGATTGGCGCAACGTTCGAAATGCGAATGAATACCTGCATTCCTAGGCAGTAACACCTCCTTATTATAGCGCACCAAGAATATTTCAGCATAGTTCTTCACTGGATCATCATCCGCAGAACGGTATAATCCATAACCATTGGCTTCCGCTTGTTCGATGCAGTCTTTGGCAGCTATCGCAGCTCTTCGCCATCTTTCCGCATCGTAGTCAGGAAACAACCGTACTCCCTGATCATCCACCAATCTTGTATAATCTGGATTACCGTTGAATAATGGGCTTGCCAAATAAAGCAAAGCCTGCTCCTTCAAAGCCAATGCTGCAGGTTTGGTAATACGGCCATATTTTACCGCATCTACATGCCAATCTAAAAGCGCATATGCTTTATCGCATTCGCTTACTATAAATGCTACAACTTGATCTACAGGTTGCCGTCGAATTGTCGACATATCGTCCGATAATGCAATGGAGTGGTCGACCACCGGAATAGCCCCATAGATTCTGACCAGCATAAAATGAAAAAATGCACGAAGAAACGTAGCCTCACCTTTCCAACGATTCTTTTCTACATCATCCATTGGAACTTCATCTACATGCTCTAAGAAGAGATTAACTTTACGGATTCCTTCATACATAAAACCCCAGATATCTGGATAATAGTCTGCTGGACTCCATGCTCCGGAGTTTAGCAGGTGCGAATAGGCACCGGTCCAAGTAATCTCCATTTCATCACTTGCACCGGTAAATGGATTGCGTTGCTCCCATTGTGAAACATCCAACATCGTTGGAATATTATTATATGCTGACGTTAAAAACCCTTCGGCAAATTGCCTTTCTGAAAAAATCTTCTCCAGATCTAGATTTTCATCTGGTTCTTTTTCTAGAAAATTTTTACCGCAAGAGGTAAACAATACCATCCAACACGTACTGATTATATAAATAACTCTTTTGTTCATAACTTAAATTTTATGGTTCATATCGCTTGCTAGAACGTAAACTGTCCACCAAAATTGATGATACGCTGCAGCGGATAACCGGGTGTGCCATAATTTGATTCCGGGTCAATTATTTTGATTTTATCCCAAGTAATTAGATTTGCACCATTTACAAATAGTCTAATACTTTCCAGACCCTGTTTTTTCAACGCTGGAATACTAAAATTATAGGCTACTTCTGCACTTTTAAGACGTATATAACTTGCATCCTGTAAAAAATGAGTAGACGTACGATTATTATTGGGATTATCCATGGTTGATACCCGTGGATATTTAGCGTCCATGTTTGTTGGTGTCCACCGATTATCATAATACTCTCGCATAATATTATACGTACCTAAGCCCATCTGGAAAGGGTACATGGATGCTCCATCGATGAATATACTGGTGCGCGCAGCCCCTGTAAAGAAGGCACTTAATTCGACACCTTTATAGGCAAAGCTGAAATTAGCTCCGTACACCAATTGGGGTGTCCGCGGATAACCAATGGCAACCCGGTCGAAAACATCAATTACCCCATCGCCATTCACATCCATATATTTAATATCACCAGGTCGCACCTGTTCCATAAAAGTTTGCCGAGGACTACTTTCAATTTCATTCTGGTCTTTAAACAAGCCCAATGAGATCAAACCAAAAGGTTGATCGATAGCATAGCCAATGGGATTTTGATAAGGATATTTATAAGTAGGTAAATCATCTTTTAAACGAATGCTTTTCGCATAAGTAACGGTACCACGAAAATTATAATAGAAGCCCCCAGCGGTCGTATGCTTTATTTCTAATAAAGCATCTAATCCATGGTTTTTCGCTTCACCTAAATTGGCATACGGGATTACCCATGGATAATAACCCGCTACGCGTTGAACCGTCCCTCTTTGAAGTAAAATACCTTTCCGGTGCTCTCTAAAAGCGTCCAATTGAAAAACGACTTGTCCGTTAAACAATTCTAGATCCAAGCCGATGTTGGCTTTGGTGGCAACTTCCCAAGTTACGTCCATATTGCCAATTTGGTCTTCATTGTAGCCTGTCATCCAAGTTTGCTGCTCTCCGAATGGATAATTCTGCCCTCCCCTGATAATATTGGTTAAAAAGAGAAAGCGTTCGCCTCCAATCTGATCATTACCTACCTGTCCAATAGAGCCCCGAATTTTCAAGTGGTTTATTGCATCCCATGACCAAAAATCTTCATTGCTGATTACCCAGCCAGCAGACATAGAAGGGAAAAAGCCGAACTGCTTTCCCGGAGGGAAGTTTTCCGAGCCGTTATAACCCACATTTGTCTCTAATAAATATTTCTGGCGATAATCGTACGTTGCACGAGCAGCGAGTCCATGCCGTCTATAAGGTAAGTTTAAGATGCTCGTTCCAGCAGTGATATCAATATAATCTCGCCGGTTGTATAATATCATACCCGACACGTGATGATCGGTAAATGTACGATCATAATTAATTGCAGCCTCTGAATAGTACGCCCGATTAGCTGTATTACCACGCGAATATCCCATAGCGCCTTCCTCCCTGATATCTGGATTACGGTATTGGTCTTCCCCTTGCTCGTTCTTTCCTAAGTACTGCCTAATCGCATAAGGTTTAATGCGGTCATTCCAGCCGAAGTAATAATGATCATAAGAGAAAAGTCCGCGTAAGGAGAGTCCGGATGTGACTAGGTCAGACAAGTCCCATTTACCGCTAAATGTTCCCTGTAAGGTATTTCTATTCTGGGTGGAATAACCAGAACGCGCTACCAATCCATAAGGATTATTCTGTAGATAAGAAGTTTGCCCCCCTGCTATAGACCCGTCTGGGTTCACTTTGGGGAAGTTGATTGGCGAGGTGATCTTTAGTGCATCGAAAATCGCTGGTGCCGATGCTCCTGGGTAATTGCCCTTTTGAATAATACCTCCAATCCCCAAACCCAGACTAATTGTTTTAGAAACCTGAACATCTACATTCGAACGAAAGTTGTACCGCCGCATCTGAGCATTATTACTCCAATAATTATCAGGATCTTGTTTGTAAATTCCGTTTAAAATAGTATATCCAACATTTGTATAAAACTTAACTATTTCTGTTCCACCTGTTACACTTAAGTTATTGATGGTCTGAAAGGTGTTTTTCTTTAAGATGGTATTCACCCAATCCACATTGGGATATAAATAAGGTTCTGAGCCATCTTGGTATTTTTGTAATTCTGCCTCATTATATAATGGAGTTAACCCTTCATTGGTCCGGGCCTCGTTGACTAATCCTGCATATTCCGGACCATTGATATATTGGGGAAGACGCAATGCGGTTAGCGCTGCATTTTCTGTTCGGAAAATAACCTTTGGTTTACCTTCTACACCACGTTTCGTTGTAATGAGGATAACACCATTAGCACCTCTTACTCCATATACAGCAGTTGCAGAAGCATCTTTCAAAATGGAAAAGCTTTCAATTTCTTGCGTATTGATATTATTAATATCCCTTTCCACGCCATCAATCAGAATTAAAGGCGAGCGGTTCGCCCAAGTTCCGAATCCACGAATAAAAACCGCTGCACCATCGTAACCCGGTTCACCTGAGCTCTGGCGAGTAACGATACCTGGCATGCTTCCCGCTAGAGCATTGGATAAAGAAGGGGTAGCAATACGCTGAATGTTGGTTACCGGAACATCTGATATGGCGCCTGTAACGGAAACTTTTTTCTGGGTGCCAAAACCTACAACCACTACCTCATTGAGTTTCTGGCTATTTTCATCAACTTGCATATGAATAGTCAAATCTTGTGCAGTTCCAACCACAATTTCTTGCGTTAAATAACCAAGGTAGGTAACCACTATTGATTCATTTTCATTCTTAATTTCGATGATGAATTTCCCTTCAACATCGGTTTTTACTGTTCGAGTGCCTCCTATTACTTTAACCGTAGCCGCCGGTAAAGGCTCACCATTTTCATCCAACACTCTCCCCTTGAGCACCCAACCATCTGCAATGTCTAATCGATTGATTATTAGATTTTCTAAAGGTTTGGCAACTGCACTTGCCGATGGTCCATGCATGAATGACCACGCAAACACCAGCCATACGCAGTTGCGTAATTTTTTTTTCATATCTTTGGTTAATTGGTGTTATACTGAATATAGTCGCTTAGTTTTCTCAGGACGCACAACTATATAGGTTAAATACTTGTCCATATTCCAGCCTTGCTGGGATATGGTTATTTACGGATTATAACTTTTGTTTTACTCCTTCCCTTTAATGATTTATCGGTCCATAGCATGCACAATCATCTCCACATACGGATTCATCGGCCGATTGATTTATTCCATTTGTTAATTCTTCTGTAGTAGCAATCCTAACATCGTCAATAATTACTTCGAGTTCTAAATCATCATTTAAACCCAAATAATCTGCTCCCTTAAGTTGAATATGTTTTGTTTCCCCAACGTCTAAACCAATTAATTGCATCTCCAAGCCGGGTAGAATTTTTCCTTCTCCGTGCAAATAAACAATACCTGGTCCATTCATCATATTTTCCAATATTTCTCCTTTACTGTTTTGTATGCAATACCGCAAACGTACAACACAATGTTCTTGCACTTTCATACCAACTCCTTTTCTAACACCGGCTTATCATGTGGCTGCTCGGATATGGTTCTTGTCTTATGAAAGGTGCTATTAAATAAACCCATAAGTCGCTTAATTGGCCCGAAACAATAGCGGGACCGAATGACCGCGCAGGATTCATGGGAAGCGCCACTGATTGGACCAGCAAATAGGGCCTCTAATCCCACTACGGCTCCTACAATAACACCAATGAGACCACTTTCAACCGAAGGCTTCAGATAAACCAAATGTAAAATGGATAACATTCCCTGGGCCTCCTGATTAATGATTATGGCTCCTGTACCACAAAATACTAACATAAATGTGGCTACAAACTCTGCTATAACCACCTTTTTACATGCTTCGTCCATCAGTTTGTTTTTTGTGCTCATGTTATTTACATATAGGTTCAATTGTACATGAAATATATGTTTAGACGGTCTCTTCTAACATCCGGTAACTTGGCCTCGGAAAGCCGGGTATAAATGCTTCCTGATCGAAAACTGTCACGCAACAACCAGTCGCTAGCTCTGCTTGCTCAATAGCATGACGAACGAGTTCTTGAAGACGTTCCGGATGGGTTTGCACGCGGGCGTTGATCAGCAGTTTTACTATTTCGCTACAAGCGCTAGGTATAGCAGCAACCTCCTGCTCCCGAACGCGGCCACTGGTAAAACTAATCTTCTCTTGCCTATTGCCATCTTGATATAAAAATTTCAAATGGCCGATTGGGAGCCCCTCCTTCGTAATTGCTTGATATAGATGATCTATAAGTAGTTTCGTTGCTTGTGCAGCTCGCCCATTCTGATTAGTTATGCTGACACACTGATTTAACCAGGCTAGTTCGGCCTCTCCGGTGCCGTATAGTGCATAGTCTATATCTAATGCCTTACGCCAGCTTTGCGGCACCTCATTGGCCATTTGCAACCAACGTTGGATATGCTCATCGTCATACGAATTTTGAAATAAAACTGCCTTATCCGGGTAGTGCTTCATCAGTACTTCTTCCAGCCGCTGGCGTTGCTGAACAGAGAGCTGATCGCATTTACTCAATACCAATAGATCGGCCTCTTCCAATTGTTTCTTATAAATGTAGTTCACACTATCTCTGAAAAGACTAGACCCAGCCACTAAAACTGGAAAAACCTCCGCATCGGCAAAAACCGACAACACCACTTGCTTTGCTGGATGAAATCGCTGCAAAGGGCGTATAATGGTGGCAACCAAATCGGTACATGAACCAACCGATTCGGCAAATAAAACATCCGGCTTGTCCCGCTCATCCATCTGGATGATGTGATTTTCAAAGGCTGGAAAATTACAGCAAAAGCAACTGCCTACCACTTCTTCAGTGGATAGGGTTGATTCTTTTAAAAATTGAGTATCAACCAATTGCTTACCTTGGTCATTGGTAATAACTCCAACGCGTTGCCCTTGATTGCCTAATAGCTTACATGCCTGCCGGATAGCAGTGGTTTTACCACCTCCTAAAAACCCACCGATTAAATGAATAAACATATCAATTGTATTATGTTGTTGCTAGTTTTACTGACTTGCCCGAGACCTTCACGTGGTCTACAGCTATTTCTCCTTGTACAACTTCCAAACGAGGTTGATTTTGCGTAAAGTGCACGATCCCAAACCCTTGTGCCGTGGAAATAAATGATTTAAAATCGCCCATCTTGGAGTCGATGTAAAGGGTCTTATCTACGGCATCATAACGGAGCCCCGTCAGGCCTTGAATTAAGCCATAACTTGATAAAGCCCTGCCGTACCAACTTCCACATTCGTACTCGTTAAAGGGATTACGCACACGTCCATCATATCGATATCGACAATAGCGTACCACTTCTAATCCTTCGTCTAGCGCTCCCATTAGGAGCAAATGCGAGGCAACTTGATATTCAATACCCGTCCACACTTCATCACTATAAACGAAAGGTAAAGAGAGCTTCCCTCCCTTAGGCCAGGAGCAGAGTAATAAACCACCTTCTTTACCTGCTGCATAAGATGGCCGCTGTGGATTGGGATGATCTGAAAGATCTTTTTTGAGATTATATCGATGCACTGCTTGCAAATGGCTCTTTATTTTTTGTCTATCTACCGGATCTGGAAGCCCACACATAGCAGCTATCCAGGCCCCTAAAATCCCGTCTGACAAGCACCCTTTACCGTATTGATATTTCGGCCCTTCTTTTTCCAACAAGGCACGCGCTTCGGCAGAGTAATTACCCCCAAAAGATTGTGCTGTTGCTGGGTTAGGAGCATGTAGGCCTTGGTATTTAATTTCCTGAATAAAATATTCACCATCGTACAGTTGCTGCTCCATATAAGCCCGTCCTTTTTGATAAAGTTTTTTATAAGCGCTTATATTTTCTTTGAGGTACTTACCCATTTCTTGTATGGCTAAAAGTGCACCCAGATAAAAACTGGTACACATGCCATCAGCCCCCCAAAACTCGATATCATACGTATTATGATGAGGTTCCTCAATAATTCCCTTTCTATCTGGATCCCATGTATTGATGCAGTAATCCATACTTCGCTTTACCAGCGGAAAAATATCTTGTAACCAACCATCGTCGCCACTGATACGCCAGTCGCGATACACTTTCATGATACCCCCTAACTGTCCATCTGCCGCAGCGTGAAAATCATGTTTTGTTGGACTAATGGGTGCATTTGCCCGAAAATTCTGATGCCCCTCCGCGTTTTGGTTTTCACAAAATTCGGTATGCCGTAGGCTCCTCTCTAAACGTGGGAATAAATGTGGAATAGCTTGCGCATAGTTCCATACATGCGTACACGAGCCGTGGCAACAACCATCATCGTCGCCGCAACCTTCCCAGTTCCACATCTTACCGTCATGCTGGCGCATTACTGTGGGCGACTTTAAAATGCTCAGATTCGCCGTTACAGCCTCCATTATTTCTGGGGGAAACGTACTGGCAAACAAAGCGTCGCGAAATAAAGCAGACTGCTGTTGAAGTTTATTATATTGCTCACGCCAATACCGACTCACTGCTATAATACCATCAAACTTACTGCTATACCACGGACGATAATAATAAGCGGTACTATTTTTATCTGATGTATAGCCTTCTGGCGTGTCGCAAAGAGGGAGTGCCTCTCTTGGCGAAGCGATATCACCTATATGCAATTTCGTAAAAGGAACATACCAAGCAAAATAAAGGCGGATTGTTTTCTTTTCTCCTGCACCCAATGAAAACGGAACAAAAAGTGAGGCCCCAGGGGCTCCTTTTTCAATGGGAGCTGTATCTCTTGTTTTTCCAGCGCTTACCGTATTCCACGCAATCGTTAACGGATCCCACCAACCACCCTGAAACCAGCAATGATCTGTTATTGTATTATTCTGATCGGTAAAAATCGCCAGCTCGGCCTGTTCTTCTGGCCGTTCAGTGGATTTCGGTTGTGTCAAGATAAAGCCATGCTCGATAGGTTTAATGGATGATTGATTGTTCACTCCCACAAAATTCTTGGCATTATACGAGAAAACAGCTTCCACTGTTTGGTTTTGTGTATTATGGAAATGATATTCGATAGCGCCAACGGGAAGGCTCGAGTCATCTTCATTATTGGGAATGAATGGGCTCCATCCACCTATCTCCACCTTTAACGGCATTTCTTCATCGGCAAGACGAATGGTACAAAAAGGAAATCTGGATTCGAAGGTGGCTTTACTAAAACGTGGTAGGCCATAAGTAGATCCCGCCGCTCCGTTGCCTGTACCCCGTTGACCAAACAATTTCCACTCGGGGACAGGCCCCTCAAGCACTTTAGCACCATTTTTAGCACCTTGAATCGCAATTGCTGCGAATACAGAAGGTTCGTGAAAGAGTTGCGGTTTATTTCGAATGGATACATGGGAGAGCGCGCCGATACCTTCTATACAAAACATTCCAGCCCCGATACCTCCAATAGGAAAGGCAATCCTATTGAGATATTCATTTTGGTAATTTGTATTAAAGGCTCGATTCGCGTTCGACCGATCTTGGCTACTTTCATGTGGTACATGTCCGTCTGCTTTAGGTACAGCCAAAAGTTGTTGCGGCACCGTTCCTGCTGCTATACTGCCTAAGGCCAAATTTCTTAGGAACTTTCTTCTGTTGTGATTTTTTTCCATCGGTATTGCATGTTTGTTTCTAATAATTCCATCCTATTAACGTCCTAGCTATCATTTAACATGAATCACTTCGCCTGCTGAATATACTCTTTCTGCTTTTCCTTTTTCTCGCGCTGCTTCAGTTAAGTATCCTGAAAGCTTCACCACAAACCGGTAGGTTTTGTTCGGGTCGATCGTAATATCACGTGAGGTTCCTTCGTTTCCCACAACAATTACCTCGCGATAAATATCATTCTCTACTTTTTGGATACTGACCTCCAAAGGCCTTATAAAATCAGGAGTGATATCAGCGGGGATCTCCCACTTTAATGTTACGGTGTTTGCCTGCTGGGAATAGCCTAGGTTCTTTACCTTTGGTAGAACATGGTTAAACTCCTTCATATCGATCATATCCCTATCGTAACAACTTGCCCATGATACTATGCCAAGTACCAACAGGACGGTTCGAACTAAATATTTCATAATCGTTAATCTATAATTAATATCCTACGTTCTGTGTATAATTGCCTTTTGCCCAGTTAATCTGCGGCTGCGGTATAGGAAAATACTCGTCACGTCCAGCCGAAAAGTGTGCAATGTTCATCCATGAAAATCTGTTTTTTTCGACTGCAAAATAGTCATTCATCGTTTTCTCTAAAATCCCCCAACGTTGTAGATCAAAGAAACGACGTCCTTCGCCTGCCATTTCGAGACGATTTTCCCACTGCAATGCCTTCCATGCAAAATCTTTATCCCACGTGCAGTTCACCCCTGGTTTGTAGATTTCAATTTTATAATTCAAAATAGGGCTTCCATCACTCTTCACCAACCGACTTGTGCTGTTGGCCGCACGCTCACGAATCTTATTGATCAACGGCAGTGCATCATTCCACCGATCTAGTTTGATGAGCACTTCTGCTTTCCAAAGTAATACTTCATCATAGCGGATCATCCGTTTATTCATGGAATTAAATTGCCACCCATCATACAGTAAGCAATTGCAATCAGGTGGTACTAATTCTTTCACAGATTTCAGGTACCCATATTCAATACCGTTCCGAATAGCATCCTTTGGGAAAATCAGGTTGGGGTTATACTTCCAAGGCTGCCCGGGTGCTACTGCGGTATGGCTAAACCGTGGATCGAACGTATGTTGACCAAAAAACACATCATCGCCGTCTGCATAACTACCCGTATTATAAGTATCGAATAATGGCAAACCATTGGCTCCCGTTTTGAACGCGTTTCCCATGGAATAGCTGATGTGATGAAATCCACAGCATTGAAACTCGCCCCATTTCCAAGGATGATTCAAGCCCTCACTCCGATTAATCTTCCCTCCTGTGGAACTTCCATCATCAATCGAGTACTGAATTTCCCAAATAGATTCTTTTGTCTTGTTATCAAAAGCAATATCAAAATTCTCAGCAAAATCAGCTTGCAGCCCAACTTTTGTGCCTTCCTGATCGGTCAACTTATTTAAGTAAACCAGTGCTTCAGCCAACCTGTCTTTATTGATGTTCACTACAGCATTTCTGTCATCCTGTTCATACGCCATAAACATCAGCGTACGTGCTACCATCGCTGTAGCTGCATTTTTGTCAATCCTCCCCTTTTCCGGCTGCGTATCTGGCAACAGATTCTCGGCATCCTTAAAGTCAGCTAATATTCGTTCCCATAGATATTGATCGTTCGGCTGGCTTTTATCTCTATTTGGAATCGCTTCAAATTCTGCCGATGTACCCACCACGGTTTCATCAATATAAGGAATATACTTAAAGAACTGTTTGAGCCGGAAATGCGTAAATGTCCGGATGAACTTCACTTCGCCGAGTCGTGCATTTTTTTGTGGAAAATCTTCTTCAGAGATTGTTTGAAGTCTTTGGATGGCGGTATTACACCGCTGGATGATTTGATAGGAAACATACCAAGGGAAGTCGAGTGGCCAACCATTGGGATTCACGTTCACGAAAGTCTCCATTGCGAACCAGCCATCACCATCCCACGTTCCACCTCCGCCCTTATACGAATCATCAGACCGCATGGAGCCGGACCACCAAGGGGCAAAAGGGGAGTCCCAAGATGGGATATCTGTCATCCGAGCATAAGCTGCCGTCACAAAACCTTCCATATCTTCGGGTTTTGTAAGGAGCGACTCGTCCAATACTTGTTTGGGCGCAATATCTAGTGCATTTGTACACCCCAGTGCCCACAATGTGAAAGCAAAAGAAAACAAGGTGAATTTAAACGTTTTCATAATCTATATATTTAGAAGGTAACGTTAATACCAAAGGTTGCATAAAATGGAGTTAGGTAGCCGTAGCCGGGCATTTCGGGATCGAAACTGGTAAAGCGATCATTACCCCACGACTTTTTCAATGTGAACACATTACGTGCCGACGCATATAGGCGGAGCCGCTGCATTTTCATTTTGCTCGCGATGATGGACGGAAATGTATAGCCCAATTCGATGGTACGCAACTTGAGATATGAGCCATCTTCCACATAATAACTGGAAAGACGATGTTCAGCATTTTGTGTAGCATTGGATATGGCCGGGATATTCGCATCAGGATTATCAAAAGACCAGGCATCTAAAATCCGAGTGGGATGATTTTTATGTGCAGGAACCGTAATATTCCACAAATCCGATTCACGTTTCCACACATTGTCTACCTTATTGCCAAAAACACCTTGGAAAAACACATTGAGGTCGAAATTGCGGTAGCTGAAATCAAAGGTCATGCCACCGAAAAAGTCGGGATCGGTAATACCAATATAAGTACGATCACGCAATTCTTCTACAACGCCATTACCATCTAAGTCTTTGTATCGAATACGGCCAACAGCTTTACCCGGTTGCTCAGCATGGTTGTCTACCTCTTCCTGGGTTTTAAAAATACCATCGGCCACTAAACCATAAAGGATATGTGGAGTTCGTCCAATAACCAGGTCGTTAACGCCATCACCCGGATATTTATTAATTACATTTTCTGGGAGGCTCACAATCTTGGTTTTATAGGTACCTATATTGGCCGAAATACGGTATTGCAAGGCATGTTTCGGATCATTTCGATAGCCGATTTCGAGTTCAATACCTCGGTTATTCATATCCGCACCATTAATCCAAGGCTCCCCCCCTTCACCCATGGCAGCGATGTAAGGTGTTTGCACCAAAATATCGGTTGTTTTCTTGAAATAGTAACCCAAAGAACCGCTTATCCGGTTATCCAGGAAGCCAAAATCAACGGCAACATCGGTTTGTGTAGTGGTTTCCCACTTCAGATCGGGATTTCCGAGCCAGGTTCTTCTATAACCTGAATACAATGCTCCTGTCTCGTTTCCTTCTATCGGGTAAGAGGTGCCGAAATAATCGGTTGTAAACGGTGTGGATGTGTACCCTCGCGGCAAGCCCTGTACATTTCCGTTAGCGCCCCAGCCAGCCCGAATCTTTAATTCTGAAATCCAATCATAGTTTTGCATGAATGATTCATTCTTCATACGCCATCCTGCCGAGAAGGCAGGGAATATTCCATATCGGTGATTGGCCCCGAATAACGACGAACCATCGCGACGCAAGGTGGCAGAGAATAAATACGTGTTTTTATAAGCATAATTGGCTTTGCCAAAAAGTGAAAAATAAACATATTCGTCTGCCGAGCTACCCAACGAATATTTAGTGCCTGTGGTAATACCCAGATGTGCAAAATCGCGATCTTCCAGGTAAACGCCTTCTCTTCTCGCCGAAAAGCCTTCTTGCACAAACCGGGTATATTCTACACCGGCTACGGCATCTAATGTATGATCTCCTGCACTCATATTATAAGACAAGGTATTGGTCCATACGTAATTGAGTGGGTGGGATTGGCTATTGCCCACATAATTCTCGCCATCACTATTCCGTCCACCAGTTTCTGACCAACGCTTATCCAAGGTGCGATTGTAGGCATTGCCATAATCTACACCAAATTGTGTACGCGCCGATATTCCTTTCCAAATCTGGAGATCGGCAAAGATATTTCCTATTACTTTTACGTAGTGGCTGATGTTGTCTTTGCTATCCGTAAGTACCCGTACCGGGTTAGTAAAATCATCAAAACCAGCAGCGCCAGCCCATCCACCATTGATGTCATAAACCGGAACCGCAGGTGGATTGATCAATGCCCACCGCAGTTCATTTCCCGATTTATACTGTAGGTATGATACCGCTAGGTTTTCGCCAATTTTCAACCGATTATTCAGGAGACTATACTCGTTATTGGCACGGATGGAATATTGGCGAAAAAACGTATGGATTTGTGTACCCTGATTATTATAATAGCCCAGTGAAAACAGACTTCTCGATCGTTCCGTCCCGTTAGAAACTGTTAACTGATGGCTGGTCATCATGGCCGATTGAAGGATTTCATCCAACCAGTCGGTATCAGATCCCTTCACTGTATGTTCTGCATTAAGCCATTCTGCTGGTTTTACCGCATCCAATACCGGTCTTCCATCGGCATCTCGGTGCCAAGTGAAATCATACGTACTTGGTAGCTCCATGGATAAACCATATGCGGCTTCGTCGTAGGCGTAAGCCCGAAACATGGCGATTCCGTATTGTTCAGCATTCATCAGCTTCGGCTTATCAACAACAGTGCTCACAGCTACACTGCCGTTGTATTCTACCCGTGTTTGTCCGATTCTTCCCTTTTTTGTTTGAATCAATATCACACCACCAGATGCCCTCGCCCCATAAATACTAGCTGAAGCTGCATCTTTCAAAACCTGAATGGATTCAATATCTCCCGCGTTAATATCTCGTAGATTTAAATTTTCTGTAGGCATTCCATCCAATACGATCAAGGGTTTAACACCCCCCGATAGGGATGAAATTCCCCGAATCTGTACACCCACACTTTCAGACGGATCACCTCCATTGGTTGTGATGTGTACTCCCGCAAGCTTTCCTTGAAGGGATTTCATGGCATTTGCCGCCGGATTCTTCGCTATATCATCTGCATCTGCCATCACGATAGATCCAGTCAGATCTGCTTTCTTTTGGGTCATGTACCCTGTATACACTTCCGCTTCTGCAAGCATGTATTGATCGTCCTCCATTGTCGCATCTATGGTGGTAGAGCCTTTAACAAGACGTTCTATCGACTTCTTTCCGGTATAAGAGAACGTGAGAATGGCTTCTTCTGACGCTATCCGGATCTCGTAATCCCCTTGTTGGTTGGTGACTGTCCCAACCGACGTTCCTTTTACGCGAACACTAACGCCCGCCAACGGTTCATTTGTGCCTGCTTCTGAGACCTTCCCACGCACCACCCGTTCTTGTATTCCTGTGAGAGGACTACCAACTGCCCTAAATTGGACAACAAGACCTATAAGCAAACAAAGCCACATGATCCTGTTCATTGTTTTCATAACAGTTTTCATCTGCATAAATTGTTTTTTAAGGTAATGAAGCTTACATGAGGTTATCCGGTTGCTGTTTGCAGCTCATGCAGGTTTCATAACATAGTTAATTGGTTTTTTATTCTTCTTAATTCATTTAAATATCCTCGGATACGTAGATTAAACGATTAAGCACTATTGGTAAAAAAATTTCATTCAAATCTTGACGAACTAGCGTCTAGATAATTGCCCAAGCTTTCATATTGGCGGAACCGCATATTATACATTCCTACCATTTTTTCATTGGGCGTATATATTTTTTCAAAACCCCGTCCCATTATCTCCATCGCTACTTCTACAGTAGGATAGATTCCTGCTACTACCGCAGCGAACATGGCAGCTCCCAAAGCACAAGTTTGCTCTGATTTATGAATTTTCAAAGGCATCTGCAGTACATCTGCAAGCATTTGCATGACAAAAGGTGATTTTTGAGCGATGCCTCCCACACCAATCAACCCCTTGACAGGAACCTGTTCCTCTCGAAAACGCTCCACGATCTTCCGGGCACCGAAACAAGTTGATTCTACTAAAGCACGAAAGATCCCGGGAGCATGACTCCCAAGGCTTAACCCGCCAATCATACCAGTTAGCGCTTGATTGGCATCAGGTGTACGCCTTCCATTTAACCAATCAATAGCTATTTCATGCTGTTCGCTTAATGGCAGGGCATCTGCTTGTTTACTTAATTCATGCAATAGTTGTTCATTGATATCTGTAATAAGCACTTTAGCCGTATCAACATCAATCTTGTCTGACTGTGCCAGCATATGCTGCAATGGCCAACACAATAATTGTTTAAACCAAGCATAAACATCACCAAAGGCCGATTGCCCTGCTTCCAAGCCCATCATACCCGGAATAATAGACCCATTTACTTGCCCACATATACCCCGAACAAGTTTATTGCCAAATTCCTTTTTGGGTACCACCAGCATATCGCAAGTCGATGTCCCCATTACTTTACTCAGGTAATACGGTTCAATTTGCCCCCCAACAGCCCCCATATGGGCATCCATAGCGCCTATACCAACAAGCACATCGACGGGCAAACCAAGGCGCTCGGTCCATTCCCGACTCATTTGGCCCGCAGAATGATCGGCAGTATAGACCTGAGCAGAATAACTGTCCACCAATTTCCCCAAGCGCTCATCTAATGAAGCAAAGAAAGACCGAGGGGGTAGCCCTCCAAATTCATCAGCCCATAAACCTTTATGTCCTGCTGTACAAACACCCCGCTTCATGGCTTCCACCCGCTGCCCACCAGTCAGTAAAAAAGGAATCCAATCTCCATGTTCTACCCAGCTATATGTTGCCTGATTTATTTTTTCATCCATTCTTAAAATATGGAGGGCTTTCGCCCAATACCATTCTGATGAATAGATACCTCCTACATATTTTAAATAGTTTTCTTCAAAAGTAGCTGCATGTGCGTTGATTTCTTCGGCTTCTTTAACAGCTGTATGATCTTTCCAGAGCACAAACATAGCATTCGGATTATCCGAAAATACAGGCAGTAAAGCCAACGGTGTACCCGACTCATTGACGGCTACGGGGGTAGAACCCGTTGTATCTACAGAAATTGCCCGAATATTTGCTTTCACCACGTTTCCTCCTTGTACCAGACATTTCTTAATGGTTTGTTCTAAGCCTTCGATATAGTCCAACGGATGTTGCCTGAATTGATTCTTCCCCGGATTACAGTATAAACCATCTCGCCAACGCGGATAAAAGTAAACAGCCGAAGCCACTTCTTCACCGGTATGCGCATCAACGATAATGGAACGTACAGAATCTGTTCCGAAATCTACCCCTATGCAATAATTTGGTTTCATCTGTTTATTGTTGGTTATTAATTGTTCGTTGTTAGTAGCACGGGCAGTAGCGGTGGCACTTTCAGCTTTATCGTCATACAACTGCTACTGTGCGTGCCAGTGCCGCTTCACCGGCTTTGTGCTTTCTGCTTTTCGCTAAACAAGTAGTCTTGCCTATCTAGCGCAGGCAGATGTCTTGCTACTTGTGTCTTATGTCTAAAATCTCACATCTCCATTAATGATGATGTAAAACTATTTTATTGTCATGTTCTACTTTACCAACTCCCCAAATGGCATACCATGCAATGAAAGCAAAGCATAACATCGGTACAAAAAAGGCGACTGACATGCTGGAATGATCGGCAATGACACCCATAAAGGGCGGACAAAAAGCGCCTCCGGCTACGGCCATTACCAAGAAAGAAGATGCCTTTTTCGTTAACGAACCTAAACCATGAATACCCAAGGCAAATATGGTGGGAAACATAACCGACATAAAGAAATAGCAACTAAACAATGCGATGACCGATCCCCATCCCAATGCCATTTGCACCAAGACCATCAATACTGTATTGACTATTGCATAAACAGCTAACAAGCGTTTTGGCTTAAAGAATTTCATTAAATACGATCCGCTAATCCGGCCAATCCAAAACATGCCCATACCCCCAATCGCCAAAATTAAGGAGGCGGCTTGTTCGGCATTCTTAGGCATAAATACCTCGCCAAAATAACCTAAATGTTGCATTAATTGGGCTACTGGTGTAGTTACGTCCGAAATCTCTTCCGTCACATAATTAATAAAAAAAGAATTTATACCTGTTTGTGCAGCCACATAAAGAAATTGTGCTACAACCGCCGCTATAAACGCCGGATGTTTCAATAGCCGGCCCATTTTAGGATCTTCATCAGGTTCTTCTTCACTTCTTTCCTCTATATCGGGCAATTTAATCAACATAAAAATGACTGCTACAACCACTACTACACAACCAACGCCCATATAAGGTGTCACCAGCGAATCGAATTTTTCAGCACCCGTTTTTTGTTCAGCACCAAAAATAAATAATCCACCCATAAGCGGTCCCAAAATCCAACCAAGTCCATTAAATGACTGCGATATATTGATCCTTCTTGCAGCAAATTCTTCTCTTTGCGAACCCAGTACGGTGGAGTACGGATTGGCTGCCGTCTCTAAACAGGCCAATCCACAGGCAATCACAAACAGCGCTAACAAAAAGGGTATAAACGCTGCAAACTTAGCAGCAGGATAAAATAGAAAGGCACCGATCGCAAATAGACACAATCCTAAAATAATCCCTTTTTGATAACCGTATCGCTTCATGAACAATCCTGCCGGTACAGCCATGGCCAAATAACCAATATATAAAGAAAATTGTACAAATCCTGACTGAGCTTTCGAAACGTGTAAGGTATCCTGGAAATGTTTATCCAATACATCCAAAAGTCCGTGTGCAAAACCCCATAACAAAAAGAGGCTACAAATGAAAATGAATGGAATAAGATAGTACTGCCCATTTTCGGCCCGAAATAATGACCCTGTTTTTTTATCCTTCATCATGCAATTTTATTTATAAAGTGGTCCGTAACTCGAACATGCCCGATAGTCAGCACCTTCACTTCCCATTCCGAATGCATTCCATGCAGAAGGTCTAAAGATTTTTGCTGGATCTACATTATGCATACACACCGGAATACGCAACATTGCTGCCAGTGTAATTAAATCTGCGCCGATATGCCCATAACTGATGGCCCCATGGTTAGAGCCCCATGCTGCCATAACACTGTAGACATCCCGAAATGCCCCGTCGCCAGTAGTACGAGGGACAAACCAAGTAGTGGGCCACGTACGGTCTGTTCGTTCATCCAATAAGCGATTCACATCTTCAGGCAAAGCTACAGTCCATCCTTCCGCCAATTGCAATACCGGCCCGATGCCTTTCACTAAATTTAGCCGACACATGGTAACCGGCATGCCACCTTCCGTTAAAAACTGTGATGAATATCCTCCTCCACGGAAATAATCTAAGTTGGCGGGATACCAGGTAGTGGCTTCCAAACAAGCGGATACTTCTTCATCGTCAATTTCCCAATGAGGCTTCATCGCTGGTTCACCATGGTACTTTTGTTTGCCGGTACCATCTAAAGTGGCTGCTCCAGAATTGATTAAATGGATAAAACCATGTGCAGCCAAACCATCCGGCTTCCACCCCGCAACCCGCTCAACGGCACCGGGGCTCCAGTAAGTACGTACATCAGCAAAAATCTGTGCCCGGTTGGTAAGCAAATAATTGAACAACATGGATACACCATTGAGCGAATCATTTTCTGTAGCCACCATATAAGGCGCGCGCTTTCCATTCCAATCAAAAGAGGAATTCAGGATAGCTTCCGAAAAATCGCCATTGGGAAGAAAATCAGTCCATTGCCGCTGTCCTTGAAAACCCGAAACCAAAGCATTGCGTCCATGCGCTTCTTCGGCATAACCCATTTCCTTTAATTTCGGGTTACCAATCATTAAGTCACGTATGATGATGGTCATCTTCACCACAAATTCCCAATCTTTATCTTTTTCCTCGCGCGACTTCACTTTATGAGCCTGATTAAAATCTTTACCCTCCTTGCAATGCTTTTTAGTCCAAGCCAAAGCTCGTTCATATTCTTCTTGATCAAAGATGTTGAGCTGAATACGTCTTAGTACCTCCGTAGAGTCAATATACTCATTCCGCATCCCAAGGTACTCTTGGAAAAATTCGGCATTCACAATAGAGCCAACGATTCCCATGCATACCGAACCGATGGCCAAATAAGATTTTCCACGCATAAATGCTACGGCTAATCCCGAACGGGCAAAAGCCAATAATTTTTCCCGCACATCATCAGGGATACTACGATCGCCCATATCCTGTACATCTTCACCATAAATGCCAAAAGCGGGTAACCCTTTCTGGTTATGTGCCGCCAGTGTAGCAGCCAAATAAACAGCACCAGGTCGCTCCGTACCATTAAACCCCCAAATGGCCTTAGGTATCAACGGATTCATATCCATCGTTTCCGATCCATAACACCAACAGGGAGTAACAGATAACGAGACGCCTACATTTTCTGACTCAAACTTTTCAGCGCAATTAGCTGCTTCTTTGACTCCACCAATACAGCTATCCGCAATGACGCACTGTACAGGAGAACCATCTGGATAGCGCAATTCCGACTGAAATAGCGTAGCTACGTCTTGCGCCATCTGCATCGTCGTTTCTTCCAATGATTCACGGATTCCTCCTAAACGACCATCAATAATGGGTCTTATACCTATTTTGGGATATTTATTCATGTTAAATTCGAAAGTAAAAAGTAAAAATTTAAAAAGTAAAAACAGCTATCGGTTATCAACGGTCAGCTATCGGTAGTCAGCGTTTTGCTTTCTGCTTTGAGCTTTCCGCTACTTATAACGCATCACTAAAAACTTACAACTTAGAAGCTTGCTTCTTTTAAGGAAATCCCGAGCACTTTTTGCGCAACTTGATCCAATCTTTCCTCATTGCCTGTAAAATGGAACACATAATGTTGGTGATTCAGTTCTTCCTTCGGTTTTAAGAACGCTGCCGGAGAAACGCTCTCCATCTCATAAAACGGCCCCATTTGACTGCCATCCTCTAATGGACCGTCATTATACGCATTCATTGCATCGCCTGTAAATGGATCTTTATCTGGTGTCCATTCTTGATTGAGGTAGGTTCCTTTTGGATCAACATCAAAATAAACAATTGTTAAAACCTTTGTATCTGCTGCATAACTTCCAGCTACCGGTTTTACTCTTTGCGGAGGGATTCCTAATTTCCCACGAGATTTACCGTCTGCCTTGAACAGCAATATACCATTTTTATAGTTTATTCGGTCTTGAGGTATTTCGCCAAAATAATCGGTAGTAGCCACTTTACCTGTAGCGTCTTCTCTATAGGGAATGATGATCGTGGTTTCCGGAGATGGTGTAAACATATCTAAGCTCCATAAACAAGGAGCACCAGTTGTCTTATCCCAAGCTTCCTGCCCAATGTTCTGAATGGTATTTGTGGTTTTAAAGCCAACGGCATTTACATCATCAGTTAATTCAATGTTTAACACTTCTTGTATGGCCGTATTTTCTAAAATCTCGATTTGGCGATTCAGTTTAATAGCTAATGTCGTACCGGCATAATTGATGAGTTCCGTTTCCTTACTTAAACTAACCTGCTGTTCAGCAATCTGATCCACCTGCCATGCCTCCACGTCGATTGCGGCTGGCGTATGCCAGTTGGCATATTCCATTTTCGTTCCTGGCTTAAAGTAAAGGGAGAATTTCCCTCCTTCAGGCCCCAACCATAGCCGATCTTCGCCACCATAGGCATTCATATGCGCATCGGTTTTGTCAAATGCCTCGTAATTAATCCATCCAAAACTGGCGCCCGATTCACCATTAGCGGTGCTAGTAAATACTTTAGCTTGGTATTTTGGCGAAACGATCAATTGTCCTCGCCCACTTTTATTTTTTAGTACGATGATGCTATCCTTCTGTTGTAAAAAAGATAAATCATAACCGAAAGATCCCGAAGCATATTCTTTCATTTCGTTATTATTAGCTGATTGGGTTACTTGCTTTGTTCTGTTACCACAAGCATAAAGCGTGGCAGCAAGCCAAATAGCAAACACAAAGGTTCTATAACACATACGCATATCAATTAATTTACTTCTAATTCATCCTTTGAAGGAAGTTTGGGGAAATGTGCATGTGGTTCCCGTTGATACCAATAAGCAACGGTTATGATATCTGATTTCTGAGGGAGATATCGGCCTTCTGATCGCCATCCTAAGTCTTGTATAGTTACTTTTAAATCACCATCAAAGCGTACAGGATCCATGATATGCCAACGGTACATGCCAAAGCGCTGTTGAGCACGATAAACGCCGTCGGGTCTAATCACCTGATGCAGGCCAGCATATGGGGTACAATACTCTTGGTATTGATGGGTTTTCTTATTTTCGAAGTTATAGGATCCGCAAAAATAATCCTCCGTTCCGGTACCTACGATGGTTGCAAAATCTTTATCCCCGTCTAAATAGAATTTAATCTCACCTTCTCCCCACCAACCGTTGTTATTGACACCAAGCGCCATATAGGTACCTACATATTGTCCTTTACCTTTTACACCGTCCAAAATGGTATGCAGCGATGTTGAATTTGGGTTTGACCGACGATATTGTGCATGGAAATAGCCCTCATCTTCAGGTATGTCGGTCAACGTATAATCTACCTGATAATACAAATTCATCGGCTCTGAATTGATATTCTCAACCGTGATTTTGCATTTCTTGCGAAATGGCATTTTCCAATAGCAATTAAAGGCACTGCCCGGATTTACCGTAATAGCCAATGAATTAAGCGGGGCAAATTCATTCCAGCCCATTCCGAAGAAAGCGCCTACAGGTGCTTCAACCGAAGGCTCTGTTTCATCATCCCAATAAAAACGGATGATAGAATAGCTCCAATTTCCTGTTGGCGTCATCCAAATGTGTTGGATTGCGCCTGGCCCTTCCATCTCGGCAATCGTAAACGTTTCACCGCCATTGATCGTAATAAAAGGATTTACCTTCCAGCCTTTTCCTAAATCGCGCGCAGCATGAGAAGCATTTGCCACATTGCGCTGCCCTTTTTGAGCAACGGGATCCGCCATTCCCCCTTTACCTTTTGCACCAGTGAAGTTCTCTGGACTAATAGACCTCGTTTTTGCATCAGATAAGCGGGAGAGATTTCCCATATTCATATCTAATCCATTAAAAGCCTCCTTTTTTTGCGCCTGGGCAAAAAGACATACAAAGAGGAAAGCTACAGCTAAAATGGTACGTTTCATTACAAAATACATGTTAAGGTTCATATTTATATTTTAGTTACTTACGTTTTTAGGTTTTTGTATTTACTATACAATAGTAAGCTTAATCGTTTAAACAAGCAAGTTTTATTTATTTTTCTTTTGTTTCACAATATATGGCAATAAAAATATTTAATCGTTTAAGCAATTGGCCCTCAAATGATGGTATCTGGATATACCTACATATTAACAACAGCACAATAATAAGCTTAATCGTTTAAACAAACAAATTTTTGTTCATAATTTTATTCCATTTGAACAATAAACTAGAAGGCGGCATAGATTACACGTACTATGTCGCCTTTTTTATTCATTTATTTCTGCATTGGATTATTTATTGCTTGAAGCCTTTATGGCACGGAGTTGCGTAGGCACCGGTTTAACACCGACCTTATGTTTCTCAAACGCTTGCTTTAACTCAGCCACAATTTGCGGATACTGCTTACTGAGGTCATGTTTCTCTGAAGGATCATGTTCGATATGGTATAGTAATGGAACCAGATGTTGTGTGGGTGGCTCTGGGCTATAGGATGGCTTTGTTGTGAAATGTGCCTTCCATGGTCCTTTGCGTATTGCATACAGGTCTGAACGATTATAATAATATACCATTTGGCGTACCTCTTTTTTCTCTCCGGTCAAGACCGGCATCAGATCGACGCCATCATAAACTCTGTCGCCAGGTATGTCAGCCTTTATCAAGCCCATTATCGTGGGAAACAGATCCATTGTCGTACTCAAGGCAGTACTTATCTGATGTGCATTGATCTTTCCTGGCCACCAAGCAATCATCGGCACACGCATTCCTCCCTCATAAGCCGATCCTTTGCCTTCATATAACAGGCCAGCCGAACCTCCATTTTCTCCCTTTTTTAACCAAGGCCCATTATCGCTTGTAAAAACAACCAAGGTGTTTTTATCCAGATTTAATTTCTTTAGAGTTGTTAAGATTTCACCAATGCTCCAATCTAATTCACCTACAACATCACCAAATAATCCTCTTTCACTTTTTCCACGAAAATCTGGTGAGGCGTGTAGTGGTACATGGGGGAAATTACTGGCGTAGTATAGAAAAAAAGGCTTATTTCTATTTTTTTTGATAAAAGATATAGCCTCTTCTGTGTAGCGTTTGGTAAGTAAGCTTTGATCAGGTCCCTTTTCAATAATTTCTCTGTTTCGGTATAAAGGTAGCGGTGGATTCTTTTGGTTAAAAAAAGGAATCATATCATTGGAATAGGGTGTTCCAAAATAATAATCAAAGCCATGACTATTTGGCATAAACTGTGGCAAATCACCCAAGTGCCATTTTCCTACAATACCTGTTTGATAACCCTTATTTTTTAACGCGGTGGCTATCGTGATTTCACTTTGGGGAAGCCCACCCGCTGAATTAGGGAAGAACACTCCCGTACCACCAGTAAGACCATAGCGTACGGGAAGTCGTCCGGTAAGCAAAGCTCCACGGCTTGGCGTACATACATTGGCTCCTACATAAAATTGAGTAAACCGCATACCTTCTACCGCCATTTGATCCAAATTGGGGGTCCGGATGGTAGGATGACCGTAACAGCTCAGATCGCCATAACCTAGATCATCTGCCAGAATAATGATCACATTCGGCCTTTGAGAAGAAGTTTGTCCTACCACGGGGCATGTGCTAAAAGACAGGCAAATCAGAAAGAAAAATTCATATATGCGTTTCATAGCCTTACTTAAATCGTTGTTCTTCCCCAGGTAATTTAAAGTCAATCAGTTTTGCTTTTAGCTCAGCAACGATTTCCGGGTGTCTATCTGCTTGATTCACCCGCTCGGTAGGGTCGACTGCTAAATTGTATAATTCAGGCATGAGCGATTCATTGTTCGGCAGTCCGGGACCTTGATAGGGTGCAATACGCAATTTCCAATCGCCCGAACGGATAGCTTCCAGATACTTTCCTTCAAAATAATAAAAGTCTTTTCCACGTTGAAATGTTCGATCTCCTTTCAATAGGGGCATAATATCTACCCCATCTATCACGCGATCGGTGGGTACCTTGCCGCCTGCTATCTGAATCAAGGTGGTAAACAAATCCATACTCACTGCCGTTTGCGATGAAACTTGCCCTGCCGGTATGGTACCCGGCCAACGGACGATACAAGGGATACGATGGCCGCCTTCATAGGTATTCCCTTTGCCGCCTCTTAGCAGCCCGGTAATGCCGGTATCCCAAGGCTTTACGATGTCTTCCGCAAACATTCGCTCGGGCATATTGTTCCAAGGTCCATTATCACTTAAGAAAATGACAACGGTATTCTTATCGAGTTTATTTTCTTTTAATGCTTTCAAAATCTCTCCCGTACTCCAATCAATGGTTTCAATCACGTCTCCATACAAACCACCAGCAGATTTACCTTCGAAGTTACTGGCTGTAGAAACCGGAGCATGTGGCATATTATGGGGCAGGTATAAGAAAAAGGGTTCTTTCTTTGCCGACTTGATGAACTTGATAGCCTCTTCGGTATAGCGGGTAGTAAGGGTTTTCTGATCAACCGGAAATTCATTCGTCGGTTCTAGATCGCGATACAGATGCAGGGGTACATCCGTTTGTACAAAGGGTTTTTTCATATCATTACTGGTTATTAAACCATAATAATGATCAAAACCATGAGCTGTAGGCATAAATTCTGTTCTGGTTTGCCCCAAATGCCATTTCCCCACACACATGGTACGATACCCTTGTGTCTTCAATTCGTCTGCCAACGTAATCTCGGAGGCATGGAGCCCGTTATCTTGCTTCGGGAACAAGACATAAGGCAGCCCGCTACGCAAAGGATACCGCCCCGTTAGCAAAGCCGCCCTGGAGGGTGTGCAGGCATTTGCCGCCACATAAAATGAAGTAAAGCGAATCCCCTCGTCTGCCATCTGATCCAAATTCTTCGTTTTAATAAGCGGCTGACCATAACAACTTAGGTCGCCATATCCCATATCATCTGCCAATATAATGATGATATTAGGCTTATTTCTCTTTTGTGCATAAACAGTAAAAACACCTATTAAGAAAACAGTTAATAGTACTTTTACAAGATTCATATCCTTCATAATTTTGTATGATTAATTTGTGATTCTATTCGTTATTTTCTTTTCCTAAAAACGTAATATTCCCTTCTTTCCAATATATTTCTCCATGCCCATCTGCAAATATGCGGGAACTAAGCGCTACAACGGTATACGCATCTTTTAGAAATAAAGAATTAAAAATCGCACCTTCATTCACCGGAAGATTTGGCCACGGGTACGAACGGTCGCGAAAGTTTTTGGCATGCTGGTCGCCAATATAAACCGCCATCGTATTTTTTCTCCATCCCTGCACACTTCTACCTCCGGCAAGATGACAAGATAAAAGCGTCTCACCGGTAGGCAATTGGATTAAATAAGGTGCTCCACCATGTATTTCTTCGGATACGGCTCGCCAACGACGACCATTTTGAACGGTTGGTAAATCGGAGTAATTCCAACGCTGTGCTAAAGAAGAGGATATTACCCAAGGTGATCGAGCAAGTCCGACATTTTCTATCGCAAATACCATTTCGTTATTATTTAATAAAAGCGGAGACGGCATACCGTCGCGTGTATTTTCAGTAAATGAAACTGTTTGCGGCTCTGTCCAACTCAATCCGTTATCTTCTGACCGGACCAATAATATTTCTTGCGGACGGGGTTCAGGACTGGGCCACCATTTGGCTTCACTTGAGAAGAAAAGTTCCACCTCGCCATCAGGTAGCTGGATCATAGCCGGTTCCCACGAACGCCCTTTAGCCACCACAATAGGCAGGCTCCAAGTCTTGCCCCGATTTTTACTAACACGTACCTGAATATTATCGCGCTCGTTCGTGTCTGGATTGCCTCGACCTTCATACGCCACTAATATCCAGCCATTTTTTAAAACCAATAGTTCGGGATCAGAGAAACCAAAATAATTGGGGTCTGTGTCTTGAGCAATAATTTCTACCGGTTGCCAAGTCTCGCCGTTATCGAAGCTTTTACGCAACGCGATATTATCCCAACTGTTTTCCTGATTTGGCCCACTTCGATAAACCAGAAAAAGCGTGTCTTTGCTGATTCTCCGAATACGTGGATATTCGGCATTATAGGTGTCATGTGATACCTTTTTTGCCGATTCATCCATCCACTCGATTTTAACCAATGCTTTAACCGTTGCCTCAGGGGTAGATGTTTCAGATGGAAGCTCATGCTGTTTACTGCAACTCATCAAAATAAGTAATAAAAAAAAGGCATATGACCCAAACCGGCATCGCCGAAATAGCATATAAATCATCATCATTTTCTTATTTTTATAAGCGCCTACCATCCTAAATTCTGTATAAATGCAGGATTCCGCTCGATTTCCGGCTGAGGAATCGGCCAAAAATAATGCTTTGGGTTGTCGAAAACACGCTTTTCAACCACTCGTCGCTGATAAAAATTATCGTCTTTTAATGAAGTTCCTACCTGCACATTTAAACCATGTATTTCTCCGGATTCCGTTTGATCCGCTATTTTCCACCGATGTGCATCAAAATACCGATGCGTTTCGAACGCCAATTCAATTCTCCGCTCATGTCTAATTCGCTCGCGCATCGCCTCCTTCGATAACCCGACCGGAAGATGAGGCATACCCGCACGTTCTCGTATGGCGTTTATATATTTATACACATCCGCATCCGGACCTACGTCCTCATTTCTTGCCTCGGCATAATTCAAGTATTGTTCTCCCAGTCTAAAGTAAATCCAGGTTTCTACATCCCAAACATTGTTTTGAATACGTACTGCCGGACTGGAGCCCTTTTTTACTAAATAACCGGTTTTGGTATAATCTGTCTTACCCGCACCAACACCATCGAGTCCTGACTTCCAAAACTCAACACGTCTTGTTCGCCAATATTGCCCATTAAAATTGACACTGGCGTAGAAGCGGGGATCTCTTCCCACATACATATTTCTTGTATCGACACGGTAATACAATTTGGGATGCGGGGAAGAGGCATATCCTGTCTCCACATACCCAGATGCGGGGTTAATAATAGGCGAACCATCCGCATGATACCCCAAGATAGGTCGCTCACCATTGGCCTGCATTTCATAGGCATCTACCAATTCTTGACTAACACCCAGTCCGGAGAAGCCCCCCATGCCATTAGGAGAAGCCTGCCGCTCGAAATTCTGTGCCTGAAATATATTGGTTGCAAAAAGCACTTCACTGTTATTATTTTTAAGAAACAATTCTTGATAAGAATTAACCGGATCTCCATCACTTGATTTATATAATTTATAACCAGCAGCTTCCGTTTCATCAATACAGGCTTTCGCTGCGTCAGCCGCTACATGCCATCGATCTGCGTTTGGACTTTGTGGAAACAGATGAGCACCATCTTTATCTGAAAAATCGGAAAGATTGGGATCTTTGGTACCATCTTCATTGAGCGCATTCCATAATGGGCTAGCCATATATAAGAGTACACGCGCTTTCAAGGCCAGTGCCGCGGCTCTAGTGGCTCTTCCAGCATCTAAAGAAGGATTTGCTAATTGTATCGGAAGCAGTGCCGCAGCTTGATCGCATTCATTCACAACAAATTCAACACATTCCGTAATGGGTTGACGTTTTATCATAGAAAAATCTTCGTTTAACGGTAATGAACGATTGACAATGGGAATGGGCCCATACAGTCTCATATGGAGAAAATGCAAAAAGGCGCGCAGAAAGTGCGCTTCACCAATCCAATGATCCCGATCTTCCTTGGTTAAATGATCAGAAAGGGGAATTTTCTCTGCGTTCTCTAAAAAAATATTGGCCTTCCGAATCCCCTGCCAAACGGGGTGCCACATACCTCGTTCATCACTCGCATTCCAAGCACCTGAATTCATTTGGTTTGCATAAACATCAAGCCAAGTGATTTCGATTTCATCTGAAGCGCCAACGAAAGGGTCTCTTCCCCAATCGTCGCGATTATTTGACTCATTGGGCAAATGGGTATATATATTCGTTAAAAACTGTTCTGCGTAATTCCGTTGTGAAAACACATCATCGATTGATAAATCTTCATCGGGCGTCTTATCCAAAAAATCCCTTTTGCAGGAAGCTGTAATGGCCAAAAGGAGAAACAGTATATATAAGATTTTAAACCTTTTCATATTCAGTAATTTTCAATTGATAATTTTATTCTTAAAAATTAACCAGCAGTCCTAAATTGAACGATTGCTGCAAAGGATATCGGCCAATGCCATTATCAGATTCGGGATCAATAATTTTGATTTTATCCCAGGTGTACAGGTTGGTTCCATTAATAAAAACTCGAATGGTTTCTATACCAAATCTTTGAATAAGATGTTTCGGTATTGTATAGCCAATTTCTGCATTTCGCAAGCGTATATAGCTACCATCATGTTGGTAATAAGTAGACTGCCTGAAATTATTTGGACTGTTTCCTGCAAGAACACGTGGATAATGGCCATCGGGGTTATCTGGTGTCCACCGGTTGTCATAGTATTCGCGCAATACCGTTCCCGAACCAAATCCTTGATTAAATGGTTGTATCGATCGGCCATCGATAAAAATACTGGTTCTGGTTGCACCATTAAAGAAAGCGCTGAAATCAAACCCTTTATAGGCCAGTGTACCACCAAAACCAAAACTGATTTCGGGCACTCTCGGATAGCCAATGGGCACCTTATCAAAATCATTGATGACATCATCGCCATTCTGGTCTTTGTATTTGATATCGCCGGGTCGTGGAATAGAATAGTTCTGTAAGGGGCTATTATCAATGTCTTCCTGATCTTTAAACAGTCCGACAGCCTCCAGGCCAAAGGGTTGGCCAACCGGATTTCCCGCTTCTGTTAGGTACGGATAACGCTGTATCGGCTGATCATTTTCTAATATCTTATTCTTGGCAAAGGTGAAATTTCCCCGCACGGAATAAAACAGTCCGCCGGTAGTGGCATGTTTTATTTCAAGGGATGCATCTACTCCTTGGTTTTTCACTTTTCCAAGATTGGCATAAGGCACCGCATCTACCGCATAGCCCGCAACATAGGGAACGGTTCTTCGCTGCGTCAGTATGTGGTCGCGTATATCCCTAAAAGCATCTACCTGAAGGGTAATTTGATCGTTTAACAAACCTAAATCGAATCCAATATTGCCTTTTTTTGCCACTTCCCAAGTCACATCCGGGTTAGCGATAAAGCCCTCAGCAAATCCGCTCCAAATTTGCTGGGCATCGCCAAACCGATAACCGTCTGCGCCCCGGTTTATTCTGGATACAAACAGAAAACGCTGTCCGATTTCATCATTACCCACCAATCCGTAAGACCCTCTGATCTTCATTTGATTGACAAAATCTAAGCCCCAAAATCGCTCGTTAGACAATACCCAGCCACCAGAAACGGAAGGGAAGAACCCGAAGCGCTTTTCTTTAGGGAAGTTTTCGGAACCATTGTAACCAAAGTTTAATTCTATAAAATAAGTGTTATTAAAACCGTAGGTAGCCCGCCCCGCTATACCTTGACGCCTTTTAGGAAGATTGCCAATGGAGGTAGCAGCGTTTAGGTCGATATTTTCCGCCATATTAAACAGCAACATACCGGAGATGTCATGCTTATCAAAACTTCGGTTATAGTTCAACCCTCCTTCTAAATATAGTCTTCGATTAATGGTATTGCTAACATTATAGCCAAGAGCAGTCGCTTCCCTGAGTACATTGTATACGTCATTTCCGTCTGGATCTTTCCCGAGATACTCTTTCACTTCAAATTGTTTACGACGCACTTGGTCCCCTCGATAATAATGGTCGTAACCAAATTTCCCCCTTACCGTGAGCCCCTTTGTGACCAAGTCCGACAAATCCCATTTAGCGTCAAAAGTGCCTTGTAGGACATTTCGATCTTGCCGAATGTAACCAGACTGCGTTACTTCTCCCCACGGATTTGATCCTAGGAAGTTGAGCACTCCTCCTGGAGATCCATCCGGATTACGAATAGGAAACATAATGGGAGATGTGATACGCAGGGCATCAAATATCGCATCTGCGCCTGTGCCCGTCCCCGTACCGCTGCCCGGATAATTTCCATATTGAATAATTCCACCAAGGCCCAACTCCACAGTAAAGTTTTTCGCTAAATCGATATCGACGTTCGATCGGAAATTATAGCGTTTTATTAAGGCGTTTGTATTATACGCATTGAGGTTATCTGTTTTATAAATACCGTCCATTAACGTAAAGCCGACGTTTGTAAAATACCGGACCGTTTGCGTTCCGCCGGAGATATTGAGGTTATTGATTGTTTGATGTGTATGACTCTTCAATATTTCATGTGTCCAATCTACGTTGGGATGAAAAAAGGGATCGGATCCATTACGAAAAAGCTCAATGTCTTCCTCCGAAAACTGTGGCTCTTGATCCGCATAGCCCAATGCCTCATTGATCAAACCAGCATATTCAGCACCGTCAATATATTTTGGAAGGCGTAAAGGAGAAAGGCGGGCGGTTTCCGCCCGAAACGTGACTTTTGGCTTACCTATTTTACCCCTTTTTGTATTAATGAGAATAACACCATTTGCGCCCCGTACACCGTAAACCGCAGTTGCCGATGCATCTTTCAGAATAGAAAAACTCTCGATTTCTTCCGTATTGATGTTATTCATATCCCTTTCAATACCATCTACCAAAACCAAGGGTTCCTGATTCGTTCCGTAAGTGCCGATACCCCGGATGAAAACTTTAGCTGCATCAAAGCCGGGTTCGCCACTGCTTTGCCGGGTTATAATACCCGGTAACTTCCCTGCGATGGCGTTCGATATTGCAGGAGTTGAAATCTGCGCCACCTCATTCATTGAAACCGATGAAATAGCACCCGTTACGGATACCTTCTTCTGCTTTCCAAACCCTACAATCACCACCTCATTTAACTTTTGACTTTCTAAATCGGGTTCCATTTGAACGGTCATATTACCCAGATTTCCCACGTAAACTATTTTCGTTCGGTAACCGATATATTTAAACTGCAAAGAATCGTGCCCGCTAGCCATTTCCAACATAAATTTTCCGCTTAAGTCCGTAATAGCCCCTTGATTTGCGCCAACAATACTTACAGATACTCCGGGGAACGGTTCATCATTTTCGTCCTTCACCGTTCCCCTCATTATACGTGATTGGTTATTTTGCTGCTGTATAGAGAAATTTTCGGCCTTTTTTACCAGCACGAGTGTTCCTTTTGTCTGGAATGTAAGCCCCAAAGGGGTGAGTATTTTTTCTAATACGCTTCCCAATTCCTCCGAACGGGATGTGTAATTAACTGCTTGGTTTGCCGGAATCTGACTGGAACTATACGCAAATTGAATATGCGTGTCTTTTGATATTTTTTTGAGCGCATCCTTCAAAGAAATATTTTTCAATTCAATACTGATTTTGGTGTCCAAACCTTGGCTAAACCCAATTTTTGCTTGTGCCGTTAAGAGGCTGACGATAAGAAGTATTCCGATTAAACTCGTCCATTTCATAATTTGATTGAAATATTGAAAGAACAATGAGATTTTTGCCATATCTTTGTGTATTATAATATTTATAATAAGTTGTTCCCGAGTCATATCGGGAATATCCATTACAGGTTTTCTGTATGTACGGGTTGAATGTGCTGGTACCACATTCAACCTTTTTTAGTGCCTTATATTTTCCATTTTAATCGATTAAAGTTTATATTGATTCATTCATGTTACTCATCAGCCGGAGCGTTTAATTGCCTTTACAGCCCTCTCCATGCCATTCAATAGTGTTTCCATTTTTTCGATATTTAGCGTTAGTTAAGTATGTGATGACTTCCATTATTTCATTAATAGATTGGTTTTCAAAAACTGCTGTCAGGCGACAATTGGAAAGCTCATTATTCGATATAACGATGTTCACACCGTATCTCTTGGACAATCGTATCGCAACATCCTCTAGACGAGTATCATCAAAGACCATTTTTCCATTCATCCATGCCGTTACATTGGCCAAATCGCTTACCACTGTCCGATTAAACGTTTTTTTGTTGGTATCGTATTGTATTCCTTGCTCACGGGCCAAGATAATTTCCTTGTCTGTATGCGCTTCTTTGACTGCTACTTTGCCACTAAGCACAACCAACTCAATCGTTTTTGAAGCCGCATAAGCTGTCAGATTAAAGGTAGTGCCCAACACTTTGGTGCGTAATGTTCCGGATTGCACCAGAAATGGAGCTTTAGAACTTTTGGCTATCTCAAAATACCCCTCGCCTTCTAAATAAACTTCACGAATACTACCGCTAAATTTTTGGGGATAACGCAGCATACTCCCTGAATTCAATGTTACCTTACTCCCGTCAGACAAAAAGACAATAGCCGTGTCTGCTATTGATACGCTCTTTTCAATAAATGCATACGGTGGCTCTTCAGATTTTTGAAAGAAAAAACTAGATACGGACCATGTCAAGAACAATACCGAGGCCGCCACATACCACCATGTTCTATTCGTGCATATTTTCTTCCAAAGAGGTACTGCACTCGTATCAATGTCCGCCATCACTTTCCCGTACAGGCCGTCCCAGTCTACTTCATAAATAAGCTCATCCTTTTTCATCTGCTCCCACACTGCTTTCATCTGCTCTGTAAGGGCCTCCTCCGTATCAGCCATCTTAAAGAGATCCAACAGTTCAGTAAGTTCTTGCTGAGTACATCTGTTTTGCAGGTATTTCTCAAATAAAAATTGTAATCGTAGTGGGTGCTTCATCGTCTGAATATAGCGTGCTCATAATGATTCATATATACGAAGACACACCAACGAGGGAAGAGGACTAATCAGAAATAAAATTTATTTGCATCAAAGTCAAATTTAGACGCTTTAGGTAAATAAAATAAACGCTAGTACCAAGAGCAAATCTGTTCCGTTTTTATGGAAATGTTCTCGAATGGACTGTAAAGCGCTTACCATGTGGTTCCTGACGGTATTCTTAGAAAGATTTAAACGGCAGGCAATCTCATCATAATTCAACCCTTCATTTCGGCTCAATTGATAAACTAAACGTCTCTGGGGCGACAAATTAATCAATGCCTCACGTTTTAATTGTTCATATTCTGAAATCGCCATTTGCTCATCAACATTATTACCATTTGTAATCATATGTTGCTGCAATTCATCTCTCATCTTTGCATCGAACGTAGCCTTTCTTAGGAGATTTAAGGCTTGATTCTTGGCTATTTTAAAGATATATCCATCTATGTTTTGTATTTCACCAATAGTATTACGATAAGACCATAGCTTTACAAAAACTTCTTGTGTAGCTTCTTCCGCAATATAAGGCACTTTCACCATTTTTAGCAGATATCCGTAAACCCGCTTACAGTAAAGTTGATACAGTTGTGAAAATTCCCCGTGAGACATCTTAAATCATTATTAGATTTTTAAACTGAAGTTTGCTTTTTTGTCTTTGCATAGAAACAACTGCTGGTTCAATCGTTTAACAACGCCCATCATATTGATTTACTTTTGCTTAATCAGCCGAATAACCTGTCCGCCGCCTACCGCCAAATGCATTTGTAATTTATCCTGGTTGGTTACTCGTTTGACGGATTTTATGAGGTGGTTTGGATGCACTTCTGTGTCCTCCGCATCTGCATAACACACTGCTATATAGCTTCCCTGAGAAAGAAAATCCAGTGGTAAGGTAACGGTCTTAGCCTCCAGATTATTGATGGACCCGACATACCAATCCGAACCTTTTCTACGAGCAATAGCCACATATTGATTAACTGCTGCAAGAGGTACAACTGTTTCATCCCAACTAGTAGGAACAACACGCAAAAAATCAAAACCGGGTTCTCCTTCATAAGCTGCAGGGTAGTCGGCAATCATCTGTAAATAACTTTCCAAAACAACATACATAGCTAACATATGGCAGCGGGTTCCGATCATCAATGGCCGAGTATATTGTGGTTTAAAGGCTCGTGGCGGCACGGCTCTAAAACCACCCAAATGATAATCGGCCGCACCTGCTAATAACCGCGTGAACACGATGTCCAAATCGTGCGTAGGGCTCAGGCCAGATTGCATCCATTTATTATTTTCATAATTCAAGGTCCCCTCTCTCGTAAACTCGTTGGGATAAGTACGATGCAGACCTGTAGGTTTATAGGCACCGTGAAATTGAATAAACAGATGATGCTCTGCAGCCTTTTTTAAAATTTCTTCCTGGATTTTAACCATTTCCTGATCGTCACGCTCTAAAAAGTCGACCATCATCCCTTTGATGCCCCATTGCTCGAATTGGCTGAAAGCCTTTTCAAGATTTGGATAAATGGCCTTCCAGTGCACCCATACATGAATACCGACTCCTTTCTTCTGTGCATAATCGCATATTTGCTGTATATTTAAACTGGGCACCGTTTTGGTTACATCGGTATGGGGGCCAACTGTACCGTAATTCGGTGCATCACTCTGGTACCATGCAAAACCACCATAACCGATAACCGAATGATATGCTAGGCCATTTTTTGCGCAGAAATCGATATAATACTTGTTTGTCTCAAAATTGATACCCGGAGCAAAGCTCGTGTCGGGAACAATATCACCATTCCACCAGTGAAAGGTCGTTTTCCCAGGTTTCAACCATGACCAGTCTTGCTCTGCAGGCGGCTCGCAAAGGCTGGTAAGGATGTTTGACGAAATTAATTGGCCAGGTTTGTCGCTGATCATGAGTACACGCCAAGGGCTTTGATGAGGAAGACCGGCTTTCACCTTTACTTGTATCTGCCCAGACAAAGGTGATAACTGACTTTTGAGTACACCGTCATGTTTAATTAAGTACATCCCCGCGTAATCACGCAAATTGGCTTCGGTAATAGCCATATATATTTTTTTCGAACACTCGAAAAATATCGGTAAATCCATCAAGGTATCCGGAGGAACTTCCTGTACAGGTAATTGCTGATAAAACCCCTCATGTGTATTGTTATAATTTCCCCAAAAAAGCGTATGAACAATGGGATTTCCCTTTACCGGAAATGTGGTGTTCTCATCCAGCAAAATCAATGAATCTCGACTCGTTTGTTCTGGAAACTCATAACGTAATGCTATACCGTCGTTAAATACCCTTATGGCAATATTCACACGTCGTTTCGCTCCTCCACGTTCAATGAGCGGAATCAACGCTTCCCGATGTTGGTCATGTGCATAATGCGTCTTTCCAACCAACAGTTCATATTGTTCGTCGGCCGCATGGAACCGGGGCTTAAGCATCGCTAAATTGGCAGCGAATGGACCATCTTCAAAAGTAAGTCCTAAGATTGCGTCCTTAATTAGAACTTGCGTTTTGAAACTGACCGAGTACATGGGGGCCGTAGGGCTTAAATTGAACGAAAAAGAAAGATTTCCGTCTGGCGAAGTTAGCTGTACATCGCTCTTCGCTGAACCCGGCAATGCAAGTAATAATAACAACAACGTTAAAAGACTTGATTGCCAGTCGCTCCATTTACCTCTCTTCATTGTTACGCTTTAGAAAAATGTAAAAACCATATTTAATCGATTAAGCATAGAGCGTCTAAATTTTAACCCTGCTTGATCTGTGATATAAAAATATATTGATGTTGCGTTTATAACGACACAATAATAAGCTTAATCGGTTAAGCAAACAAGAATAAATGAAATTATTTTACATCGTTTATTTCACTAAACGAAACCCAACCTGTGGTTAATTACGTAGGCATAAATAGGTCAAAAAAGAGAAAACATCCCCATTTCTGATGTTTTTCTCTTCCAAGAGCGGTGTTTAGTTAGATTCCCGCACCAACCGCGCGGTCAAGATGTACATAACCACCATCAACATGAATGAGTTGCCCCGTTGTATGGGATGAGCGAGGAGACAATAAGAAAACGGTCATTGCCGCGATTTCTGCTGTGGTTGTCATTCGTTGGCCCAACGGGATACGATCAGTAATCTGCTTTAATATTTCTTGTGGGTGTTCTAAGGTTTTGATCCAATTATCGTACTGGGGTGTGGCGCATTCGGCTACAATGATAGCATTAACACGAATACCATAAGGCAACAACTCAACCGCCCACTCACGTGTGAGTGCATTTCGTCCACCATTAGCGGCCGCGTAAGCAGATGTTCCTCCTTGACCGGTTTCTGCCGTTTTCGAGCCAATATTCAAAATTACCCCCTTTGCGGCTTTCAAAGCAGGTAATGCGTGATGTGCCATCAAATAATAATGTACTAAACTATAGTGTAAGCCTTTTATAAAACGTTCATAGTCTCCTTCTTCTAAGCCCACACCATCGTTCAATCCCGCATTATTAACCAGCCCATCAATGCGCCCAAATTGTTGCAAGGTTTCCTCTACAGCGTTTTGGCATGCTTCGGGTTCTGTTAATTCGGCTGCAACAGCAAAGGCTTTTCCACCTTTGGAAGTGATTTCGGAAACGACATGCTCATTATCCGTTTGTTTCCTGCCAACAATAACAGGTATCGCACCTTCTTCGGCTAAAGCCAGCGCAATTCCTTTCCCGATTCCCTTGGCACCACCTGTCACAATAATAACTTTATCTGCTAATTGTAAATCCATATGGCTTGTTGTAAATAATTTATTTGGATATCACAAATTCTATTTATCTAAACGATAGAATCGTTCCGCATTTTGGTGCCAAATCAACGCCTGTTCAGTCAAAGATAGCTTTGAAATGTGCAGCTCCAGCAACTCCAACACCCGCTCATAAGAAGCAGCCACTGTGCATACCGGCCAATCCGATCCAAACATTAATCTTTCAGGTCCAAAAGCATCCAATAAGTGATTGATGTAAAAACTAAAATCATCTGCTTTCCAATGTTTCCAGTTGGCCTCTGTAACCATACCTGAAAGCTTACAGTATAGATTGGGGTAAGCAGCAAGTGTTTTTATTTCGGAAGCCCATGGTTCTTGTTTATGCATAGCCACATAAGGTTTAGCTAAATGATCAATCACAAATCGCTGTGTATCATCAAAATGCCCCATAAACTTGGCAACGGCAGGAAGCTGTTTTGGCTTAACCAAAATATCATAAGAGAAGTTGAACTTATGCAAAGCTGCCACACCACGAATAAAAGTACGACTTAACATAAAATGCGGATCCGATTCGCCTTGTAAAATATGCCGAAACCCCTTTAATTTCGGGAAGAGACTATAATGTGCCAACCTTTCTTCAATATGCACATCTTTCAGGTCCACCCAGCCCACAACGCCTTTAATAAAAGGATACTGCTGAGCAAGAGCCAGCAAAAAATCAGTCTCCTGCTCAGATTGATCGGCCTGCACAGCCACACAACCCATTACGTCATTTAGGGCCAATATAGGAGCAAGATCTTCTGGCATAAAATCACGCTGGATAACAGCCATATCATCTGTTATCCACGCGTCGCGCACGGCATGATAAATCCAAAAATGTTGATGTGAATCAATGCGCTTCATAAGCTTTTACTACCTGTTTCGAAGTGCCCAACCCATCGGCACCCAATTCTATCACATCGCCTGGCTTTAAATACATAGGCGGATTGAACCCTAACCCCACACCCGCGGGCGTACCGGTGGAAATAACATCACCAGGCAAAAGCGTCATAAACTGACTGATATATGATACAATGAACGGCACCTTAAATATCAGATTCTTCGTATTTCCATCCTGTACCTTTTTTCCATTTACACTAAGCCACAAACGAATGTTATTGATGTCTGCAATTTCATCTTGCGTTGCTAGGAAAGGACCAATAGGCGCAAACGTATCACATCCTTTACCTTTATCCCATGTACCACCGCGTTCCAGTTGATATGCGCGTTCTGACACGTCGTTATGCAACACATAGCCTGCTACATAATCCAGTGCGCTTGCTTCACTAACATAAGTGGCCCGTTTACCAATCACAATACCAAATTCCACTTCCCAATCAGTTTTGATTGATCCTTTCGGGATGACAATTGCATCATTCGGCCCAATTACTGAGGTGGTCGATTTCATGAATATAATGGGTTCTGACGGAATTTTGGCATTCGTTTCTTCCGCATGATCTTTATAATTCAATCCGACACAAACAATTTTCGATGGACGAGCAATCGGGCTACCTAAACGGGTATTTGATGGCACCTCTACCAACGTTGTTTCGTTTGCTTTTACAAACTCCTCCAGCCTAGCCAGGCCATTTTCCTCAAAAAATTGCTCATTATAGTCACCACCCAATGCAGACACATCGTAATATTTCCCTTCCAATTGTACACCTATTTTTTCACGGTTAGGTTCACCGTATCGTATTAGTTTCATATTTTTTAGTATCAAGTATGTAGTAGCAAGTAGCAAGACTATTAATTATAAACAATGCTATATTTCCATTTTGAAAGATCTTATGTCTTGATACTTGATACCTCTATCCAAATTTAATTATTCAACTTAATAAAACCACCATCAATGGGGTAATCGTTTCCTGTTATAAAGTTCGCCTCATCCGAGCATAAATACAAGGCTAACTTGGCGATTTCTTCCGGCTTTGCCATTCTTCCTATGGGTTGACTCGCGGAAAGCTTCTCGAACATTTCTTTCTCTTTTCCTGGATAATTTTTTGCAATGAATCCATCCACAAATGGCGTGTGTACCCGAGCAGGAGAAATACTATTACAACGGATACCTTCATGCATGTAATCTCTTGCGACAGACATGGTCATAGCTGCAATGGCACCTTTGCTCATGGAATACGCAAAACGGTCGGCTATACCCACCTGCGCAGCGATTGAAGCTAAATTTAAAATCACACCACGTCGTTGCGCTTTCATGATGGGAATAACACTATACAATGCATTATATGCTCCTTTTACATTAACACGGTATACTCGTTCAAAATCTGCCTCACTGCAATTTTCCAAATTCCCTACGTGAGCTATCCCGGCATTGTTAACCAAAACATCCACTTTTCCAATAGCGGCAACTACCTGTAACAAATCTTCTTGCTTACTTACATCAACTGCATGACCAAATGCTCTCCCCCCGAAAGCACCTATTTCTGCTACTACGGTTCCAGCTGCTTCGTTGTTCAACTCTAAAATATGTACAACTGCCCCTTGTTTTCCAAAAAGTAAGCTGATAGCCTTCCCAATACCGCTACCGCCTCCGGTAATAATGGCTGTTTTTCCTGTTAAATCAAACATTTTATTTAGTATTTAGTATATTTTATATATTTAACATGCATCGCTCATCATTTTCCTTCCTATTAAAAAGCCGCTTTTCTCACAACCGACAACTTGCAACTCATCATTATAATGATACTAACAAAGCACGAACAACCCATAACAAAAAACAAGCAACTACAATGACACCCCCCTACGCCAAGGAATAAAATCATCTTGACCTAATTGAACCGCTTTCGGCACCTCACGACCACTAGCGACCTCAATGACATAATCCAAAATCCGCTCTCCTGCTTGTTTAATCGTTTCTACACCCTCAATAATGGTTCCGCAATTGATATCAATAATATCAGGCATCTTTTCATTTGTTTTCGTGTTTGTAGAGAGTTTAATGACCGGTACAATTGGGTTACCTGTTGGCGTACCTAAACCTGTTGTAAACAATACCACATTCGCTCCTGCCGCCACCTCCGCAGTGGTACTCTCTACATCATTGCCGGGTGTACACAAAAGGTTTAGACCCGGACCATTAGCCAAGCCAGGATAATCGACCACTGCTTGTACAGGTGATGTTCCTCCCTTTTTTGCAGCACCCGCAGATTTGATAGCATCGGTAATTAAGCCATCTCGGATGTTTCCTGGTGAAGGGTTTGCATAAAAGCCACTGCCATCCTGCTCGGCCTTTGCGTTGTAGGTTTTCATCAGCTCCATAAAGTGCAATGCGGTCTCTTCATCCTTACACCGGTCGCTCAGCTCTTGTTCTACACCACAAAGTTCAGGAAACTCCGATAAGATAACAGAACCGCCTAATGTAACTAGTATATCTGAAACATAGCCTAATGCGGGATTTGCTGATATTCCTGAAAAACCGTCCGACCCACCGCATTCTAAGCCAATGCACAATTTGGATAAGGGAGCTGGTTTGCGTTCATTTGCATTTGCCTGCATTAAACCAGCAAATGTATGTTTCAATGCTTCCTGTAGCAAAATTTGCTCCGAACCCACCTTTTGTTGTTCAAAAATAAATAGTGGCTTACTAAATTGTGGATCTCGCTTGTTAATTTCTGTTCTCAAGATGCTTGCTTGCGCATGTTGGCATCCTAAACTCAATACCGTCGCTCCAGCAACATTTGGATGCGTAATATAACCAGCCAATAATCCACAGAGTGCATCTGCATCCATACGTGTACCGCCACAGCCCATATCATGATTGAGAAATTTGATTCCGTCAATATGGGTAAAAAGCTTGGTTTGGGATGTATGAGTCGACCCTATATGCAAATCAGTGTTTAGAATTTGCTCAACAGAAGCTCCTGTCTGATACAACGCGATTAACTGATCTACTTCGGGCTCATAGCTTTTGGGCTTTTTAAAACCCAATTTTTGCTCGAAAGCCTCTTTCATCACTAGCACATTCCTGTTTTCACAGAACACCAAAGGAATGACTAACCAATAGTTAGCGGTTCCAACACGCCCGTCACTCCGATGATAGCCCAAAAAGGTCTTGTCTGTAAAAGAAGAAACATCAGGCCGTTCCCAATCTAGCTTTCTATTGCCTAATTTAAAATCACTCGCTGCATGATGTATATTCTTTGTGGTAATCGCTTCCCCTTTCACCAAAGCTTCATTGGTCTTTCCAACCAATACACCATACATATGAATTTCCTCACCGGCCTCCAATTGCTTTATACAAAACTTATGCTTAGCCGCTACTGGCCCTGGTAATTCAAATGTATCTTCCTCAAATTGAATCTGCTCTCCCTTCGCCAAATCCTGCAAGGCAACCAGTACGTTATCTGTGGGATGAATTTGTAAATATTTTTTTATCGTTGTCATTTATTATTTAGTATCAAGTAACAAGATGCGATCTGTGACTTGTAATCCGTGACTTGTCCAATCACCAGTTATGCTATTTTTCTAATGTCTCATATCTAACTTCTCACCTCTAGCCTAAAAATCTCGTCCATCAGCAACCATTTCTCTCCGGGTTTAGCGCCCGGCAATGCCTGCTGATATTTCCACATCAGTTGTTCCCATTCTTGTACTTTTGGATTAACTGCATCCATCGCTGCTTTTTTCTCAAAGCTGAAATCATCTGTCACATCCATTGTCATAAATAATCGGTTCGCGAGACGATAAATACGCATATCCAAAATACCAGCCGCCTGAATCGATCTTATTATCTCAGGCCAGACAACCCGATGATACCGTTCATATTCGGCAATCAATTGGGTGTCATCCACTAAATCAAGTGCTAATGCATAGGTTTTCATTAGATGAATTAAAATTTAAAAGTAAAAAATAAAAAGCTGGCGAAGTGGCAACAGTACCTATAACGTAAAATTATTCCTTACAACTTAAGAAACAATTCTTCTCATCCATCCATAATACCCCACTATTGCAAAGCAAATTAAAGGTACAAGATAAGCAATTTGTATGCTATGGCTGGCCACAGACACCAGGCCCATTAACAAAGGTACAACCGCACCTCCAATAATAGACATCACCAAAAAAGAGGAAGCAATTTTTGTCTCCTCACCGCTCAACCCTTGTATACCCAAAGAAAAAATGGTGGGATACATGATGGACATAAAGAACGGAACCGCTACAACAGCGTATAAAGCTAATTGGCCACTTGTAGCAATTGCTACGGCCAACAATCCAGAACACAATAACCCATACAAAGTTAGTAAAGCAGCAGGCTTCACATATTTCATAAGAAAAGTCCCACTAAAGCGTCCTAACATGAAACCCACCATGGCAATGGAACCCAATAAATAAGCTGCACTTTTTTCATTCATATTTGCTACTTCACGCGCATACCGAATAAAGAAACTCAACACCCCAACCTGCGCACCCACATAAAAAAACTGGCTGATTACCGCCCATAGAAAATGCTTATGTCTGAATATGTTCAATGAAAAGCGTGCTCCTACAATGTGGGATTGATCATCTTCTTCGCCCTGCTCTTCAGGGAGCTTGGTTACGATGAATAATAAAAGCAGTGCAAACACGACCGCTGCAATAACCAGGTAGGGCATCTTTACAGTATCTGCTTCCGATTGAAGGTAAAGATTGAGCTTTTCTGTACCCATAGCGGCCAATTCCTCCGGGCTGTGTTCAATCCCAGAAAGAATAAACTTCCCACCTAAAATGGGAGCAACAACTGCTCCTAAACCGTTAAACGATTGTGCCAAATTTAGTCGTTGTGTAGCCATCTCCCTATTTCCTAAAACGGATATGTAAGGATTTGCCACTGTTTCTAAAAACGTAGCCCCTGCTGCGATAACGAAGATGGCTGCTAAGAAAAACAGGTAACTTCGCTCTGACGCTGCCGGAATCACTAGTAATGCTCCTGCAGCATATAAAATCAAGCCCAATAGTATCCCTTTTTTATAACCATAACGTTGCATATACAAACCAGCTGGTATTGCCACGACGAAATAACTGATGTATGCCGATGTATCAATTAACGACGATTGTAAATCATTAAGTGCAAATGCCTTGCGGAGATGCGGAATCAAGATGGGATTCAAATTGTGCAGTAAAGCCCATAAAAAAAACAAGGAAGTTACCAGGACAATGGGTATAAGCGTACTTTTCTTCGACATACAATTAATTAGGTTTCTGATTTATCAAATCCATTCTTGATTGGTAAAGCTGTATACAAAGTACGCGAATTCACTTATGAAATACCTCGCCGATTTTAGCCAATCATTCAGCTATTTTAGCATATTTAATTTATATTTGTGCAAATTGATGAACATACGGCTTAATAGCGCGTACTGTAAAACATAATCCTCAAGCTTATGAAACCCCAGTTATTAAAGCTCAGCACCGCCCCCACCCAATCGTTCAGTGTACGACAGGATTTTGTGCCTTACATCAACAATCGATGGCATTATCATGCTGAAGTCGAACTCATCCATTTCCACAAGGGAAAAGGCACGCAGTTCATTGGCGATCAGATTAATCATTTTAATGCTGGAGATATTGTTTTAGTGGGATCCCAATTACCACACTATTGGCGGTTTGACGATCACTATTTTAACGAACATAATGAAGAAAAAGCCGATGTACGCGTTGCGCACTTTAATGAACGATTTTGGGGTAAAGATTTTTTAGAGCTCCCTGAAAATGTAGCCATTAAACAATTACTTGAGAATGCAAAACGAGGGATTCAAGTAACAGGTTCAGCGCGTGAAAAGGTAGCATGTCTATTAGAAAACTTACTAAAAACAGCTGGTGTAAAGCGAATCATTTATCTCATAGAAGCGCTTTCTACTATTGCCGAAGGCTCCTATCAACTCATTTCGTCTATTGGTTTTCATCCCAATTTACATGACGAAGAAAAGAAGCGGATCAACAGTTTGTTTGATTATACGCTACAAAATTTCAGGCAAAAAATAAGTTTAGAAGATGTTTCTATCATTGCCGGCATATCGGCCAATTCCTTTTGTCGTTATTTCAAAGCAAAAACAGGGAAAACATATTCCCGCTTTTTACTGGAGATTCGAGTGGGACATGCTTGTAAGCTACTGATTGAGAATAAAATGAGTGTTAAACAGTTATGCTATGAAAGTGGCTTTAATAACTTTGCCAGTTTCCATAAATACTTTAAGCAAATTACAGGAAAAAGCCCTTTGGCTTACCAAAAGGCTTTTTTAGAACGAATATAAGCGGAAAGTGATAAAGCAGAAGGGTAAAAGCCAGCGAATTGGCCGAATATAACGGATCGCTGTTACCCTATACCGTCACAAACACCTCTGAAATAACCAATAGATTCGGCAATACCGGCCAAAGGATCTTTCATATCTTTTTCATATTCTAGACCAAGGGCGCCTGTATACTTAATTTTTCTTAATAACTTAACGAACGCAGGAATATCAATCACCCCCCTACCTAATTCACATGTTGTTCCTTCATTTTTAGCTGCAGTAACGTTTTTCAAATGCATATCGAAAATGCGTGCCTTGTATTTCTTGATGTCAGCCAATAAGTCCTGCCCATCACGCGTATTATGTCCGATATCCAAACAAAGCCCTACCCGTGGATCCAAATCTTTAACTAAGTTATAAACTACCGTAGCATTGGGATAAAGCTTATCTTGCGGTCCATGATTATGAATTGCATACCGGATATTATATTCCTTTGCCTTCTCAGAAACATAAGGTAAATCCTCATGATTCGGGATACCTACCATCAAGTCAACTCCTACTCGTTTCGCATACTCAAAGGCATTGTCGATCTCTTTCTTTGTTTTCATATAAATCGGGCCAACACCATATCCTGTCACGCCAAATGATTTTAACTTGGCATGGAATGCGGCAATTTGTTCATCGGTGCTGTTATAAGGTAAATGAAAATCTTTGATGCACAGATAGTGGACATCCACTTTTTTCATCATTGCCAATGACTCGTCCAATTTAAAATGCACAAAACTGTAACCAGCCATTCCTAAATTAAATGGCTCTTCTTTACTAGCCAGCTGCGATGTCGCAGTCTCTGCCTTTACCAAATTAAAGGGTGCATCCAACAGGCTGGTCGCTACAACACCCATGGCCCCTGCCTTTAAAAAATTTCTTCTTGTACTCATCTTAATTCTTTTGTTTAGCTAACTCCAATGCTTTTGTCGTTGTATAGTATTTTGCAATCATATTCGGCACTTCCCAATCGGGCAATTTCCCATCTTTTAAATAAGAGAGAAAATGTTCAGTAACCTGCCCGAAGTGCTGTTCATGAACCGTTTTTAACGCGTCTGGAATAATTACTTTATAATGTCCATCGCTCATTTTCTCTACACCAATCCCTGCATAGGTTCCAGACAATTGTTTCACCGCACTTTGCAATGTTTGTTCAAAATCGGCTTGTTTACTGTTGGCTGATTCAATATATAGTACAGGCTTATACCCCTCTTCCGGTCCTTGCTTAATAATGAGGTTCGCTTTTGTACCCCGCATGATGGAATAATGGGTATCACCTGTTCCGGCAGGTGCTTCAAAATTCCAGCGCACCACGACCTTCGCATGAACGCCTTTCAGCGTGTAATTAATTTCTCCATTAGCAAAAACTCCTAACTCGCCTTTTTCATTGATGGCCGATTTCAGTGAATCAGGAAAATCTTCTTCTGTTGCCGTTTTAAACTGAGCGGCAGTCAGCCAGGTAGGCCAGCGTTTTGCACTGATTAACTGAATGTCTTTTTTATAATCAATCACCTGTTCTGGAAATCCCTCCCATTGTACCAGGTCTACTAAATGTGTTGTCACGTCCACAATTCCTTCACCTTGCTGACTTACATCAAAAAACCAGGTTGGTCGAATAAGCGGCTTACCAGATACCGTTTTAAAAAAATGGTGGACACTTTCTTTGGTAATAGCCGGTTCTTCAACAGTTCCCTTTTGCAATTCACCAAACAAGTTGGCAATCTGCGAAAATTCTTTTTGCAAGGTAGCTGTAATCTCAAAACGTTCGGTCATGATATCATACAGCAATACCCCTTTTTCTTTAGCCTTGGTAAAAGCTTGTTCTAACTGTTCAAAACCAGCATAATCAATTACCATAGGTTTATCCGCCAGCACATTTAGCCCCGCTTCAATGGATTGATTGATATAATCCATTTTCCGTTTATTATTCCCTGCTAATACAACCACGTTTCCTTTCCGTTCGGCCAACATTTTTTCTAGAAAATCCGGTCCGGTATATACCATTTCTTTCCAGTGAGTAGGTTCTTCAGAGCGACTATTATAGCCCTCTATTAAGCTTAAATGTGCCTTTAAATCTTTACCATCTAGCGGGGCATACACATGTACCGTACTATCTACGTCTGGATACATGGATTTCTGAACCAAGGCAGCATGAAAATGACCAGGATCCAATGTTATTAAACGGACTTTGCTCGATTCACCTCCGGCTTCATTAGTAGATGGGTTATTACAGGCCGCCAAGACACCCGTTAAACAAAATAAGCTAGCGGCCTTAATAAAATTAGTTTTTCCTTTCATCTGTTTTGTTTTATTTATTACCCCCCAATTTCAGGTTTATGGATGTTGATTTTTTTCTGTTAATGCCGTTGTATGTGCTTTGCTATAATTCCTTCCAGATTGCTTACCAACAGCCCATTGAATGCCTCCAAGGATATGCTTTCTAAATTGCGGATCATTATAATCTTCTTTAACATGCCCTAGAGAGGTGTACCAAGCACGCCCACCATCAAATTCATGACACCAGACTGATGGAAACTTATTGCCAAAGGTAATGGGTCGTCGTTCCCGTACTTTATCAATTGTTGTTAAATCGTTTACCGCAATTACGTGTAGATTTACTTCCATTTCCTTCAGATAGTAACATTCATCTTTTGCTCTCTTCCACTTTTTTGGCAAATGCGCTACCGACGGGTGTTCTCCATCAATTACAATCACATCAAAGGATTGCCCTGGTTCATGCCAATCAAATGTACCGCCTAATAATTGTTTAAACCAAGGCCAGTTCCGCTCCGTGCCCGATGCTGAATGGATTCCTACAAAACCACCTCCAGCTTGTATGTACCGCATAAGTGCCACCTTTTGTGCATCGGTATCAAATACATCGTTATTGGTATTGGAAAATATCAGTACATCATACTGTGCTAAATTCTGGTCGGTAAAATCCGATGGATGATTGCTTACATCTACATGAAACCCATGCGTATTTCCCAATTCTTGAATAGCCTTTACCGAATTTTCGATATTATCATGCACAAATCCTTTCCCGTTTTTGGTATACACCAATACCTTCACTTTATTCCATCGGATTTTTTGTGCATATACCGGTATGACACACCATAGAAGAAGGAATGCCATCCATATGACTGGTTTATTAAAATTTCTCATAGCGCCTTACTATTGGTTTTATTTTTGTTGGCTCTAAACTGGTATAAACTATTTTATTGATTTACGTACTACAATAATAACAATAGCCGTTCATTTTACGATATATATCGGCTTAAAAATTAACGACAACGATATCGTAAAAAGACGATTACAATAGCGATCAGTGTAAAGGAACAGCGCATGCAGAAACCCACGACGATAAAAGATATTGCAAAAAAATTAAACATATCCATTTCAACAGTTTCAAAGGCCCTGCACAACCATCCCAATATTGGCGCCATTACAAAAGAACGGGTGCAACTATTAGCGAACAAGCTCGATTATATTCCAAATAAAACGGCGATACAATTTAAACAACAACGCAGCTTTACCTTAGGAATCATTATTCCCACCTTGCTCGACCATTTTTATACCATTGCTGTTAATGGTTTTGAACGGGTAGCTTCCGAAGCAGGATATAATGTACTCATTGGCCAAAATCATGAGAGCCTCCAACGCGAAAAAGAACTCATTCATGTCATGCAAAGCACACGTATAGATGGGCTCTTAATCGCGGTATCCAAAGAAACCAACGATGTCAATCACCTTCGCAAAATGGAGCAAGCAGGTACGCCTGTAGTATTTTTAGCGCGCAAGCCCATCAATGAAATCTATAGTTGCGTAAGCAGTGATGTATATCATGCAGCTGTAGCTGCCATAGATCTATTTGTATCCAGAGGGCATCGTCGCATTGCTTTCATCAATGGCCCCGGCCATTGGGTAACCAGTCGCGATCGTTACTTGGGATACAGAGATGGTCTCATCAAAAACAAGCTCTGTTTGGATCCTGCGCTGATAGAAGAGAGCGACCTAGACACAACTGCTAATTATAATGCCACCAGACGATTGATGCGGCTTGCCGAGCCTCCCACAGCCATGTTGTTATTCAAAGATTATCTCACACTCGACGTGATGACTTGCTTACGTCAGGAATTTCCAAATGCCTATACCTCCATCGAATTAACTGGCTATGGTGCCTTACCACTGTTCAATCATTTTGAACATCCACCATTGGCATCACTCAAAGAACAACCTTTTGAAATTGGGGCGCATGCTGGTACACTGTTATTGGACATTATTCGCAATCCTCATCAGTTGCAAAAGCCCCAATTGATCTCACTTCCTTGTCAGCTCACTTTATTTTAAGATGCTTACTGTTGGTCTAATCAACCTATAACGTCTTATTCAGCCTGAGGCTCTGGCGCTGGAATTTCTTCCAAAGGCGGTATATTGCTTTCTGATCCGGCATAACCTTGATTTTGATTAATATGCCCCATCGGATTCGCATTTATCGCGGCTATAGGAATCGGCCATAATACATGATACGGACTAATTTTATATGTAATCCCCAATACGGTTGTTACACCTTCTCGATAAAACTCATTTTTTTCCATGATACGATCATAAAAGTAATTATCGGTAGAAAAATTTTGTACGGAATACGATTTTCCATTCTCTGCAACTTTACCCGTCATAGCGAAAATATAGGCTATTCGTGTAAGCTCAGTTTTCCGCGGTTCTTCATAATAGAGCTCACGTGCCCGCTCATCTAATATGGTTCCGATGTTCACTTCTGCCGTTGTGATGGATGCTGCATGTGCCCGCACACGCACTTTATTGATATCTTCGGCTGCTTTGGCTAAATCGCCTTTCCAGAAATAAGCTTCGGCTCTGAGCAAGTACGTCTCTGCCAATCTGAAAACATACCAATCTGTATTCCCTCCCCGTGGTTGTACAACAGTTGGATCTTCGATATAGAGTTTATAATGCGGCCAATCAAACCATTGTCTAATCGTATCGTTAGAAAGCAATTTGCCAGCATCATTTTTTAACTGTAAATGTTTTCCATAATAAGGGTCATTTGCCTTTTTCAAATCAGGATGATTATATACTAGATCCTCCATATGCATCCAATTACCCGGCACGTGTCGCAAATCGTTTGGATCCTGCCATAAGCCTTCCTGGCTATAATAGGTTGGTCTTAAACGTCCAATTCCACGACCATATGTAACCACTTGTTTAATCTCTGCATCTTTACTATCAGATGTACCCGCCTTTCCGCTGGGGGTAATAACCCCCGAGTTTGACCAATAAGGCACACAATTGCGCATCGTTTGGATTCCATCAGGCACATTGCCATCTATATTAAGTCGATCAATTACCAACATCAACGCCTCCGTATTACTGGCCAGCGATTTATTTTCTGGGCGATGCAAATCCCAAATAACATTTTTTGAAGCATCATTCGCATCGGCCCCAAACCGATCGGTCATCAACTTGTATGTTCCACCGTCAATAACCTTGCTGGCAGAAGCAATCGCATCATCAAATAGACCTAAGGCCAAATTTATTTTTGTTAATAAATGACTAACAGCCCCTTTGGTAACTTGGCCCTTATTGACATCATCTGGCACCCACTCTTGCGCAAACTCCAGATCTTCTTTCATTTTGCGTAAAATCACTTCACGCTTCGTTGTATAATAATCTAATTTAGGTGCATCAATTACATCGAGTACGAAAGGTACATCGCCAAACTGCTGGGTCAATCGGTAATATCGTGCCGCCCGATGAAAATAAGCGGCTCCGAGCAAATGATTCCGATCAGCTTCCGAAGCATAGTCAAGCGGTTTATCAATATTCACAATGGCTGTATTCGCATAGCGAATACCACGATACCCCTCATTCCAATACCAACCTATTTTATTGTAATCTGTATGGTTCAATTGTGCATCAGGGGTGATGGCCAAATCTAGGTTCTGTGCTGGTCCAGGTTTATCGGTCGTTCCTTCAACGGCTACATCCGAAAAAATATCTTCTGTAATCAGCGGTGCAGCATCCCCGAAAAATTCCAGGCGCATATTCCGTTCGCAAGCAACCAGGGTTGCCCATAAACCTTGTTCAGATTTAAAAGTCTCTTCCGGTGTAAAAAACGACAAAGGCTTAGGTTCCAGAAATTCCTTTTTACATCCCCAGGGAAGTAAACTAATTACTGTACCAATAAAAAGTATCGTATATTTTGCTGACTTTTTCATTATATCTTACATTATTAAATGGTATACATATCAAACAACCGCATGATTTACCTGGATTATAAGGTAACATCTAAACCAAACGTAAAGGTTCTAGGAGTTGGACCAGCTCCTTGTGCTGGATCCCATTCCGGATCCCAGAGTTCCCATTCGGGAGCATACAGCGCTGCATTGCGCACATTGAAGAACAACCGTAAATTTTTTATTCTATATCGCTCAATCCATGTTTTAGGCACCGTATAGGCTAAAGAAACGTTGTCTAAGCGAATAAACGATCGATCGCGATACACATTAAAACCGGTTGCGCTACCTTCATTCGAGCCAATGCGTGCCCATTCTGTCGATTGGTTTTCAGGTGTCCAATAAGGATAAGCATAAGAATTCATTCGATCAGGAAAACCATTTCGATTTTTTAACCAATTAAATGAAGTCTTATGCCCCCATAGCGAATACATCATAAATGAGAAAGAGAAATTTTTATATAGTTGAAACTCGTTTCGCAACGACCATCGGAAACGAGGTTCTGTATATCCCAAAAACTGTTTATCCGCATTCGTGAAAAGATAATCGTTATTGACATCTTCTAACTGGTAATCGCCCGGAACCAATGCATATTTTCCAGCTTGTTCTTCTTGTCCCAACTGATAAACACCCAGCGCCTTCCAATCCCAAATCGCATCAATAGCATGGCCTATAAACCATTTATTGGAAATATCATCAACCTCCCTGCCTGACACATCATAATTTTTATAAATGTGCTTAATCTCATTTCTATTCAGCTGAAAATTAAAAGAGGTGCGCCAACTAAAATTATCGCGCTGCATGTTATTAGAATTGAGGGTCAGTTCAAATCCCCTATTCTGCACGGCGCCTAAATTATCCATCACCCAATCAAAACCACTTACACTCGATAATGTCCGCTTTACCAGTAAATCGCTAGAATTCATCTGATACACTTCCAGACTACCGCTCAATTTGCTGTTAAAAAGCGAGAAATCGAGTCCTGCATTGAAAGAGGTATTGCGCTCCCATCTTAAGTTTTTATTCTGCATTCGATTTACCCAAAGCTGGCTTGCTTGGATCACCGTCCCATCGGGCATGACATAGAGATACTTGCCCGTAGTTAAATCAGCAATTGCATTATACAAACCGTCCTCTCCCAAATCACGGTTACCATTGCTCCCCCATGACAACCGAAGCTTTCCATAGTTAAACCAGTTACTTTTGAAAAAATCTTCATCAGTAAATACCCATCCCAGCGCCAGTGATCCAAAATTGGCGCGTGGATTTTTCTGTCCAAAAGCCGAATAACCATCCCTTCGGAATGTTCCGGTGAATAGGTATTTATCTTTAAGCGCATATACTAGGCGAGCCATGAATGCATCACCGGTACTGTATTGATCGTCACTGCTCACAACAGGTTTGATCCCCGAGCCGATACCATGATAACCCAGTTCATCTGTTGGATCAAAATTCTCATTAGTCATGGTATTATCCCATCGTTGAAATTTCTCGGCATTGATCAAAAAAGTAGCATCAAAGTGGTGAATATCATTAAACGTTTTATTCCATTTCAATAAGTTATCTATCTGCCAGTAATAGGTTTCTCGTTGTCTTCGAGAGGCTCGTCCACCAAAACCGGCCCATTCCGCATGCTTTGCACTCTGCGCATTGTACTGATCGAGCAATTCCAAGCGCGGTGTAAAATTGAGCTGATAAGAAAAGCCAAAGGGTAGCGTTACTTTACCGAATATGGTGCTATTTAAACCATTTGTGCGGTATAGCCGGTCCGTGTAAAAAGCATCATATCCCATGTTTACACCACCGCTGGCTTCATTGTTAGGCCGCCAAGTTAATTGACCATCGGCATCATACCGGCTGCCCCATGGCGACAAACTGGTAATGGCATCCCAATTATAGGGGATAGCGCTTTCATTTTTGGTCGAGAATTGTGTATTCATTCCCACCGTTAAAAATTTCGTGATTTCTGCTTCGATATTCACACGCGTACGTATGGTTTTATATTGATCGTCTACTATAATGCCTTCATTGTTCAAATAACCTGCACCTACATAATAAGATATCCGATCATTTTTACCCGAAAAGCTCACATTATGATCTTGCCTTAAACCATTGTGAAAAGCCACATCATACCAATCTACGCTATTCCCCGCCATATAGTTATCAATCTCTACGGGCTGCATATTTAAACGACGGAGCCAGGTTCTCACGGGATCCCCCTTTGATCCATCGTAATCCATCCACTCATCGATGCTGATGTCCGATGGAAGTGTTCTAGGATCATTGTATTGATAAGGCTGTGCATTCACCTTACTAGTCCGAAAGTAATCCGATCGCCATGTAGTAAAGTTAGATGCATCAAACACCGGCTGGTTAACAGCCATGGTGGCTAAACCTACTGTTGAACTGATGTTAATAGAGGGTTTTCCCTCTTTTCCCTTCTTCGTTGTCACGATGATGACCCCTGTAGCAGATTTAGCACCAAAAACAGCAGCCGAGCTTGCATCTTTTAATACGTCTACCGACTCAATATCGCTGGGATTAATGTCCTCCCACGCACCATAAAAAATCGCACCATCCAGTACAATCAAAGGGGAAGTACCTGCATTAAAAGAAGTTCTACCTCTAATTTGCAAGCTTCCGCCTCCTTTTGCACGAGCACTAAAACCTACATTTACTCCAGCGGCATTACCACGTAACACATCGGTTAATTGAGTAGGGGTCTCATTTTCCAGCTTTTGCGCATTCACACTAGAAACAGCTCCCGTTAAATCTCTTTTTCGCATGGTTCCATAGCCTACAACAACCACTTCTTCCAAATTGGCTACATCAGCTACCATACGAATCTGTAGCGGTTGTGTTGTGCTCGCCGCAATCTCCTGTGTTTCGTAGCCGATAAAAGAAAAAACGAGTGTAGCGTTCGGCTGAACATGTCTTAGCTCAAACTCACCACGTTCATTAGTACTCATACCATTCTTTGTGCCCTTTTCTTTAACGGCAACGCCTGGCAGCGGACTTTCATCTTCTTGAGCAATCACCTTTCCTCTAATCGTAATTCCCTGTTGCTGGGTCTGCGCTATGACAGGCTTCACCATATACATCAGGAACATCAAGCTGCACCCCAACCCGTAAAACACGTACAATAAAACCCTTTGAAGAAATGCTTTCGACATAATTTAGCCTCCTTAATTTATATGGGTAAGTAACACCCAATTGGTTATAAAAATGTGCATCCGGTAATGACCGGCACGACATAAAATTAGAGAGACCTGTTGCTTATCCGATGATATGTACGATCTAAGCACAAGTTGAAATGCTTTAAAAATGGCTTTTCACCGTATTTCAAACGTTATACTAATTTTCGCTAACGATCCCAGAAAGTAAATAAAAATGGCGGGCTATTTATCTCAAATAAAGTCTCGTAAAGACAGCGTATATACCTTTCCACTCACAAAATCAACTTCTTTTAACTTATCCTGATAAACCAATGTCATTTTTCCCCTTTTGTCTGCAATTACTTTCACTTGCTTCAATTGTCCGTTTTCCCATAAGATATCAAGCGTATATCCCCCTCGTGCTCTCAATCCGGTTATAGCACCACGCTTCCAATCATCAGGTAAAGCAGGCAACAGTTCAATTGCTCCGGTTTGCGATTGCATCAGCATTTCTGCTACACCAGCCGTAGCTCCCATGTTGCCATCCAATTGGAATGGAGGATGTGCATCTAATAAATTAGCATAAGAGCCTGAACCATCTCCCGTATAATTTGTTCCACTAGAAGCTCCTCCTCCGGCAGGCATCATCACCATTTTATATAGCTTCAATGCCCGGTTTCCATTTTTCAATCTAGACCAAAAATTGACTTTCCAAGCTAACGACCAGCCAGTTGCCTCATCGCCCCGCGCCTCTAAACTCACTTGAGCTGCTTTCGCTAAAGCCGGTGTTTTTAGGGGTGAGATTTGCCTACCAGGATGCAATGCAAAAAGTTGCGACACATGCCGATGCTTGTCATTAGGATCATCTACGTCTTCTTTCCATTCTTGTAATTGTCCCCATTTCCCAATTTGTGGAGGTAAAATCTGATCTCGAATCAGGGCTGCACTATCGGCAAATGACTGATCGCCCAACACCTTAGCTGCCTGCACACAATTATTCAAAATATCCCATGCAATCTGATGATCCATAGAAGCACCTCCAGAAATCCCCCCATGCTCTGGCGAATAAGAAGGTGATGATACCAATTGCCCTTGTTCATCTGGTGTTAGGTAATCCATCCAGAACTGCGCGGCTTCTTTCATAATCGGGTAGGCCGTTTGCATCAAATAGGCCTTATCCTGTCCATATTCATAATGCTCCCAAACATGCTGTGCCAGCCAAGCCGCTCCACCGGGGAAAAACCCCCAGGGTAAACCCCAATTAACGGCAGTGTAACCCCATGCATTGTTCATCGTATTTACCACCCAGCCGCGTGTATGAAAAAAATCTTGCGCACTAACTCTTCCGGGAGGCACTAAACTTTTGATATAAGCAATTAAAGGTTCGTGGCATTCAGCCAAATTGGTCACTTCTGCCGGCCAATAAAGCATCTGTTCATTAATATTGGTATGGTAGTCGGCAGCCCATGGTGGGTTCACACTATTATTCCATTTGCCTTGCAGGTGCATAGGCATTGTACCGGGGCGGGATGCCGAAATCATCAGATAACGGCCGTATTGAAAGTACAACGTTTCAAACCCTACATCTTCTGCTCCTTTAAAAAATGCGCGTTGCCGCTCGTCTGTTGGTAAACTGATATTAGATTTTCCTGCAATCTTTAAAGAAACACGATCGAAAAGCGCTGAATAATCTTGTTCATGTTGCTTCAATAAGGCTTTATATCCCATTTGCATTGCCTTATTTAATCGACTGGTGACCGCTGTATGATAATCCGCACCTTTATAGTTAGGGTATTCCATCACATAATCAGTCGCCGCGGCCTGAATCAGCACGACAAACTTTGCACCTACAATCTTTACCTGACCGTTTTGATAACTCACCTGACCATCACTTATAAGCTGATAGGCCATTTCAAAAGCCTGTTTATTATTGGGTACATAACCTTTAAATACGTATCGATTATTTTCAAAGCTTTCACTACGCTTGTGTTGTGGTGTTTGAAATCCGATTTCGTATTGTTCCGGCTCGGACGACTCAAAGCGATACACCATCACTCCAGTTGGATAGTTACCAAAAAATGTACGCATATACCGATTCTTACCAATGGTATAGCTTACTTTCCCCTGCGCCTTGGAGATATCCAATGATCGTCGGTATGCTGTAACCGGCACATCGCCATGTCCCATTGTTACAAATAAATCGCCCATGGTTTGTTGGGCACCATAATCTCCCCAATCTGTATCGTCGCCTGGCTGTTTCGCTGGTGCGATGCCTGTCATGTATTTTTCTACCAATGCATGAGCCTCTTTCAAGTGTCCCTGTTTGATGAGATTCCTCACCTGCGCCAGGTACTTCCATGCACCGGGGCGATTGCCAAAACGATATGCGGGGTTAGCACCCGGACCACCAGACCATAACGACCCCTCTGAAAATTGCAGCTGTTCCTGACCAACTCCTCCAAAAAACATGGCTCCTATATAACCGTTGCCAATAGGAAGTGCCTCACGCATCCAATCCTGAGCAGGATGGGTATACCATAATTCAGCATCGTCGTTTCTTACCCGTGCAGATACCAGGGTTATAAACAACAAAAAGAACAAGGATAAAGTGTATTTCAATCGCATCATCATACATGTAGTTTTAACTGCATAGATAACAGATACCTTCCGTATTGTTAACAGCTATATCAGCGAAGTATTCAGCTATTTTGACTTTTCATAAGCATTTATTTCCCAATAAAATTATCCAAAACACGCATAACCGCAACACCATCATCCACTTCACAGGGATTTTCACGCTCTCCTCTAAGATAAGCCACCACTGCTTCAATCATCGGTTGTTGCACATGCTGTAAAGGTTCGAAAGTAAACGATTGGATACCTACTTTATTGGTTAGCACAATTGGCTCATAATTAAAAAAGGAAAATGAAAGGGTACCGGCTGATCCATAGATTGTACAACGGTCGAGTTCCTCGTTGGTATTAAAAGCCCAAGCACCATTAAAGATTACACCATTTTTAAACAAGAGTTGTCCCGAAACCACGTCATCGACATCATATTGTTTGGATTGGTTCATGGCCATTCCCACACTTTCTTGTATGTCGCCAAAGAAATGCACCATCAAATCAATCTGATGGGGAGCTAGGTCATGAAATAGCCCTCCACCCGATTGGGCAGCGTCCAGTCGCCATCGTATCTTGGGGTCAGTCAGCTCCTCCATTTCTAAGGCGCGCTTAAATAATTGCAACAACACGAAACGGGGCTCTCCAATCTCTTCTGTTTGCAACAGCGCTTTGATTTTTTTAAAATAAGGTTGTTCTCTTCGGTAGTGCGCAACGACCAATTTCCCTTCTCGCAATTGAACTTCATCCGATAATTGTTGGGCTTCTTTTGCCGTCAATGTCATCGGCTTTTCCACATAAACAGCTTTTCCAGCCTCCAAAACCATCATAGCGTACCGAAAATGACTATCGGGTGGTGTCGCTATATAAACGGCTTCCACCTCTTCATCCGCAATCAACGCTCCAGCATCTACATACCATTTGGCAATTCCGTGCCGCCGTGCATAATCTTTCACTTTTTCCTCGTCGCGTCGCATAACCGCCACTAAATCAGATCCAGCCACCTTCTTAAAAGCCGGTCCGCTCTTTACTTCGGTCACGTCGCCCGCACCGATCATTCCCCATTTGATTGTATTTGACATGGTTATTTTCTTAATTCAATGGTTCCAATGTATATACTTTCCCTGGCTTTGTTTCAAAAATGAGCTTATTGCCTACAAGTTGCTGTTCACTTGCTTTTAAATCCCGAACCCGAAGTGGTTGTTTGCTTTCTACAACGCAGCGTCCTCCTATAACCGCCTTGATTGTCGACCTCGTCAAGGCACCCGCTTTCCATGCCATCGCCAATTCAAAATTTCCCCGCGCTTTGATACCGCTAATCGCTCCTTCCTTCCAAGCTTTTGGCAAGGCCGGTAGCAATCGGATCACACCACCATGGCTTTGCATCAACATTTCTGTCATACCTGCCGTGGCTCCAAAATTACCATCGATCTGAAATGGTGGATGCGCATCAAAAAGATTGGGGTATGTCCCTCCACCACCCATGGTTTTCACCGTTTTATCATTCGGATTGATGTAGGTAAAAGCCTTCGTCAATATTTTATAGGCATGTTCACCATCTCTTAACCTAGCCCACCAATTGATTTTCCAGGCCATACTCCAACCCGTACTTACATCGCCTCGATGGATAAGTGTTTGTACTGCTGCAGCGGCCAAATCTTTTGTTCGATCCATATCAATCTGTGTCCCTGGAAATAAACCAAAGAGTTGTGAAATATGCCGATGGGTGTCTTTCGGATCATCCACATCGTTATACCATTCTTGTATTTGCCCATAACGTCCTATATGATAGGGATATAACTGCGCCAGTGCTGCTATTAATTGACTCCGAAAAGCGCTATCCACATCCAATACCGTGCTTGCCTTTATTACATCTTGAAAAAGTTCACGAACAATCGATATATCCATTGTTGTTGCCTTGCTGATGTGGTATTTTTCTCCATTCATGGTGAACAGGTTCTCGGGCGAGGTAGAAGGTGCCGTTACTAAGTAACCCGTCTTGGGATCCTTCACTAACCAATGTAGCATGAATTGCGCTGCACCTTTCATCAATGGATAGCCTTTATTGCGCAAAAATTGTTTATCTGCTGTATATTGATAGTGTTCCCATAGATGGGTACTGAGCCAGGCACCTCCCATCTGCCAACAGAACGCTTGCGGAAGATATGTTTTGTCCTCACTATAGTGTCCTACCGGCGAAGTTTTAGCCCATAAATCGGAGTTATGATGTGCCACCCACCCCTCGTTAATTCCATAATTTATTCTCGCCGTTTTTGCTCCATTCACGGCCAGCTCCTGAATAAAGTTAAAAAGCGGCTGATGGCATTCAGAAAGATTGGTGTTTTCAGCTGGCCAATAATTCATCTCTGTATTGATATTGATGGTATAATTGCTCCCCCATGGCGGTTGGATATGATCATTCCAAATACCTTGTAAATTCGTTGGCCGACTCCCTGGCCGTGAGCTCGAAATCATCAAATAACGTCCAAATTGGTAATATAACGTCTGTAAACCTAAATCTGCTGAGTTTGTAGCAAATTGTTTTAAGCGGACATTCGTAGGTGTATCCGAGCAATCTAATCCATCCAGATGAAAAGAGACACGGTCGAATAACTTTTGATAATCTGCTATGTGCTCTTTCCATAATTGTTGATAGCCCTTATTACTTGCCATCGTTAACCGTTCTTTTATCCGAATGGATGGATCAAGCCCTTCCAAACCTGGGGATTTGTCAAAACCATTGAAACTTGTTGCTTCTGCCAAGTAGAACGTCACTTCATCGGCAGCCTGCACAGATAGGAGTGAGTCTTGAGCTTGCATGGTTCCCCCTTTTTGTATCATCTTTAATGATACTTCAAAGCGCATTCCTTCCTGTTCATCATAAACCACCTGCTCAGGAAAGTAATTCCGTGCAGCTACATATTTGGGCGCTCTTCCAACCATGGTTAAGATGTTGTCAGAAACTTGCGTTTTATAACGCAATTTACTGGTCAAACCTGCGGTAACATTGATTTTCCCCTTTTTATTGGCCTTCACTTGTACCACCATGATTTTTGAAGGATGATTGATAAAAGTGGTACGTGTATACGTTACCCCTCCCAACTGGAAGCTAACCGATGCAGTGGCTGTTTGCAAATTCAAATCTCTACGAAAATCGGCTACCTTACTTTCATCTATACCAAAATCTAACCAAAGATCTCCCAACGGTAAGTAACGAGCAGAATAGGGGCCTTGCATTTTTCGCCATGTTGTCTCTGCCCCGGCGTAATCTTCATTAAAAATCTGTGCACGTAAAACGGGCAGCAGCTTAGCGGCTTCTGGATTATTCCCTGCTTTAGGCAAACCTGACCACAGTGTATGATCATTTAACTGATAATGTTCACGCTTGATGCCGCCAAACACCATCGCTCCCGTTTGGCCGTTCCCTAAAGGTAATGCCTCTTCCCATATACCAGCGGGTTTATCATACCATAAAGTTAACGGATCCAACTTTGATTGCCCCATTGTCAAAAGGGGGCCATAACACAGCAATACGAAAAAGATTCTGCACATCATAATAAGGGCCTATCTGATAGATAAATATAATCTCTTGCATAGATACAGAAAAACAGGCAGCTTAGATTCAATTCAATCGGCATAGTCATCAGCAATATTGGCAATAACCTTGGCTATCTAAGCCATCCGGATATGTATCAATCGGCTGTCTACTGGTAGCGGCTCTACCGAAACTATTTTTACCAAATCATGGTAATGTGGAAATAACGGATTCAATAAACAATTAAATTCCTTCGGATTAACGGCCGAACGCACACGAATCCCCAAATAGGTAGCATCACGCATCCACTTGTCACCCAATCGTTTATTTTCGAAATTCCCCAGTTTCATCCAATCTTTTGGATAGGCTTGGTCGGGCAGCCTATGGAGCTGATCGGAGCCAATTTTCACTTCAATACCAATGATATATAATTTAGCAGGAATGATATCAGGATCAAAATGTACCAGATTTTCAAGATAAGCCAAAGAGCTGTTTTCGCTGGTATACAATAGGTACGTGCCCGGATTGTTCCATCGCCCACCAAATTTATAGGCTCCTATGCCAGAAAGATCCGTAGCGCGTTGCTTCGATTTGGCTATTCTATAAAGCAACATCAGGAGTATACCCCTTCCTCAATGCGTCCCAACACGGTGTTAACCAATGCAAGCCCAGTGGGCACGGCAAATAGTTCCAATGGTCGCATCCCATTTAGCGAACGGTTTGGCTTAGCCAACCAATCGCGCACCTTCTCTTCATCTTCAAAGACTTCCATGGCATGCTCTACTACCTTGGCAATTTCAATCAAATGGGAAGACGTGTGGCGATCGAGCAGATCTCCCTCTTTTTTGCGCTCGATTGTTTTGACAGACATATCGAGGATCCCTTCTACAAATGCCTTTTTGGGTATTCCCAAAAAAACAACCAGTGCGTCAAGCGATGCCTTTGTCAGCCCTTGATTACTCAAAGCAATCAGATCAAATTCGGTCTTGATATCGGCACCAAGGATATCCCGCCCACCCAAAAGCGAACTTACACTCCAATATATTTTTAATTCCTTCTTTTGATTCATCATGTTTGCGACAATTTACCCAAAAATAAGGATAATTTGTCGCAATTCAAAACAAAGATACCCAACACCACCTCCCCTCCATTTTATCTGTTGAATTTCTAAGCACCTTATTCCATCATTGGTTCAAGCCTAACCTCATATAATTTCATTAATTCGGCACCCCTGATGTGCAAGGGTCTCATCATCAATTCATACATTCCAGCCTGTAACGCTACCTCACCTATTTGGACCGCTGTAATTTCTCCTGAAGCAAGAATCGGAACGTCTTTACTAAACGTTCCAAGCGATAATCGATAAACCCCGCCCGTATTTTTATTTGCCAGATATTTAACCGTAATGCGATACTTACCTTTTGCTAATTGCTTTATCGGCCATGTTAAATACTGATCCTGATGCTTCCAGCCTTCTACATAATAACGAGTAGCCTTGCCATCGCCATAATGGAAACCGCGACCATGCCATACCGCATCGAATGCCAACAATCTGTTTGTGTAATTATTGGCCACCAAACGCCTGATTCCATCTGTTCTGACAGGTGGTATACAGGTAATGGTAATGACCTCATCTACCGGGTCTTTTTGCTCATTCCCTACATCTAACCATAGGCCATCTCTATCTTGTTTTATGACAGTAATAGCATCTCCATTCATAAAACGCACATCTTTTACGCTACTCAACAACCCACCTACCAATAACTTTCCATCCTTAGGATGATGAAAAACATGCAGAAAAAGGGTATCACCCTTTTGTGTAATCACTCCCCAATTTTGAGTGGGTAACGATGTACCATGGGCACCTATTAGACTCCTATCATACTGCTTCATCCAAATAGCCAGACTGTCCAAGATTCGTACGTCGCGTGGATCGACTTTACCGTTACCCATCGGACCGATGTTCATCAATAGATTGCCCCCTTTCGCTCTTGCTTTAGCTAATAAGCGAATCTGGAAAGCGGCCGACTTATGACTGCCATCGTATTTTGAATAACCATAAGATTCATTCGTAGTGGGAATAGCCTCCCAGTCGCCCTGAAATGGATAAAACTCTGCAGGTCTATCTGCTGTATTAAAGTAATCACCAAAATTGACTTGTGCTGTACGTGCCAGTCTTCCATTCACCACGACTTTGGGATCGGCCGCTCGAATTGCTTTTAGAATGCGTAAATTTTCAGAGAGTGGGAGCTTATGGGGTGTATCAAACCACAAAATATCCGGATGATACCGTTTTATCAATTCTAAAATTTGCGGAATAGACTTTTCATCAACATACTTTTTAACTTTAGGTAACCATTCCGGATGTGTGTCAAACCAGTTTCTTCCACCTAAAAGCTTATCTCCCCCAGGATTGTTGTAATCCCAATCGTTCCCTGGCGCATTTGGATGCTCCCAATCGAAAGCATGTGAATAATAAAAACCAAATTTTATATGCTGTCTGCGGCAAGCTTCAGCCAGCTCCTGCATAGGATCTCGTTTAAAAGGTGTATTGGAAATGCTGTAATCAGTGGAAAAAGCAGTGGGATACATGGCAAAACCATCATGATGTTTAGCCGTCACAATGAGATACCGCATACCAGCACGCTTTGCCAGGCCTACCCATTCCTCAGCATTAAAATCTATGGGATTGAATTGTTTGATTAATCGAAGATATGCTTGTCGTGAAATCTTTTTAACACGCATCAGGTGTTCGGCATAACCGCCAACAGGTTTACCTTCCCATTCTCCTCCGGCAACGGCATAGGGACCCCAATGAATAAACATACCGAAAGAGGCTTTTTGCCACCATTTAATACGTGTCTTTCTATTTTTATCCGCCTGAGCCCACCAACCATTTGTTGCTTCTTCAACAGCGGACCGGTCACGTTCAGTAAGCTCATTAAACATATTCTTGTCCTCGTCACCTTTATTTTGCGCACGGGTTGCCTGGCTTATAAAGAGCATAAAAATAGTTAATATGGCTATTTGCTTCATAAAAAGGCCATTCATTTTTAATATTGATTTGATTGTCTCATCCGATATGTTCGGATGCTACATAATTACATTTTAAAAAAAACAATTTATTAAACAATATCAGCTAACCAATAAACAATTTTAACCCTGTGTACATTCCGGAATAGCCAAACTTTATGCACTATTGGTTGTTTATTGCTTATCTAGGTTTGTATCACATGAAAAGGGTTGTTTTGTTTTTTGCTTTGTGCCTAATTACTTGGCCGTTATCGCTATTTTCGCAGCAAAAAAAGGATACGGTAGATGCTTTGCAACGCATACTGAAAAACCTGGAAACCTATCAAAAAAATTATCCACGGGAACGCGTATATCTACAAACCGATCGTGCTTATTATCAAGCTGGCGATGATATTTGGTTTAAAGCCTATATAACGGTTAGCCAATTTAATTTTCTTTCGGCCATTAGCAAAATCATGTATGTGGAATTACTGAACAAACAACAGGAAGTAATACAATCCAGGCGATTGCCTGTCATATCCGGCCTGTCCGTGGGCGATTTTACATTACCGGAAGCACTTTCAGCTGGACAATACCATATCCGCGCTTACACGAATTGGATGCGCAATTTTGACGAAGCATTTTTTTTCCATAAAACGATTCGTGTAGGTGAAACCCCACCAAAGGAAAAAAAACCAATAGCATTGTACCTGTATCCAGAAGGAGGATCCCTAATTAGCGATATTCCTACCAAACTTGGTTTTCAGGCGATGCAAGCAGAAATACCTTATCCCGTGAAAGGTTATCTGGAGAGCGACGGTCAAAAACTCTTCAATTTTGCCAGTGATAGTACGGGAGCAGGCCATTTTTTCCTGACCCCGAAAGCAGGGAAAACATATACGGCAGTTATTTTGCTCGATGAAGGCAATACCATACGCACCCCTTTACCAAAGGTTGAGACCGAAGGACTCCATCTAGAGGTCAATAACCTCAGTGATGAAAACGTTCAAGTACAGGTGAACACACAGACCTCTACCACAAAGGGACAAACCCTTTCTCTAATCGCACAAAGTCAGGGCACAGTATTCTATGCCGCCAAACATCAGCTGACCAAACCCCAATTTACCTTTCGTATTCCGAAAGACAAGCTACCTTCAGGGGTTATTCAACTGGCCTTGCTGGATGAAGGGATGCACCTGCTAGCCGAACGAGCACTCTTCATTTCCCACGCAGAGGATCGATTGAGCCTATCGATACAAACCGATAAACAAGTATATCGGCCACGGGAGAAGGTGGATGTTCAGTTCCGGCTGCAGAGTCAGCATGATTCTACCAGTGTAGGAGCTTTTTCAGCAACAGTGGTTAACTTATCTAAAATACCGAAAGGCCAGGACAATATTTTCTCTACCTTTTGGTTAAATACCAATACATACCAAAGTCCGTTATTCCAGACAGCACCCGCTCAATTAACACCGCAGCAAATTGACAACAAAATGCGCTGTATACCGCCAAATCGTACCTTTTGGCGTAATATTCGCGATGGTCAATTCCCAGAAAATGCCTATAAGCCAGAAAAAGAATTAAAAATCAGCGGTACGATTACTTCTCCCGAAGGGAAGCCTTTAGCCCAGGCCAAAGTCACACTCGTGTCTTTACAAAATGCCACAGCCGTACTGGATACTACAACCAATGCATCAGGCCGATTTAGTTTCGATAAAATTCTCTTTTATAACCAGCCCGAGTTTGTCGTACAGGCGAGAGACGCTAAAGGCCGCAAAAATGTCAAGATCGTATTGGACGACAGTCCAAACCAACAACTCGCCGAAGCAAAGAACGCTTCGGAAGTGAAGATTAAGCCCAGCGAATCGAAAGATAGTACCGATCAGTCCCGCAATAGCCGATCGCTGGAAGAAGTACAACAGGAAGGATTTGATGGTAGGAGCATCGTGCTGGAAGAGGTAAAGATAACGGATAAAAAAGAAAACCCGGCCAAGTACTCGTCCAATCTGAACGGCCCCGGAAACGCCGATCAAATGATCAGCGGTGATGAACTGTTCATGAGCAGCTGTCCTTCTCTAGACATGTGCCTACAGGGCCGTCTAACGGGCGTTATTTTCCGTGGAGGGGTTCCCTATAGTACACGTTCACCAAACAGACCCATGCAGATCATCTTAGATGGCATGTATATGGATCCATCATCCCTTAATATGATCAATCCATTTGATGTGGCTTCCATAGAAGTGCTCAGAACAATTGGCAATACCGCTATTTACGGCATGTATGGTAACGGTGGCGTACTGATTATTACGACGAGGAGAGGCGACCAGCCACAACCAACAGACAATCATCTTTATAGTTCAGGCATTACAACTTTTAGTCCGCAGGGATTCTATGCAATACGTCATTTTCAAGCTCCCGACTACAGTAAAGCACCTCAGGAGAAGGAAAACGACAAGCGTACGACGATCGACTGGCAACCCGATATCATCGCCAACCCCCAAAATCCCGGACATTTTTCGTTTTACACAGCAGATGAACCGGGTGTTTATCGTATTACGGTGGAAGGATTGGATGTGGATGGGCATCTCGCTCATCACGAAACCTATATCCGAGTCGAATAAAGCTAAATATTAAAAAGATAATTCTACTTTAACCCACGTATCTTTCGGCAAAACCTCCCACTTAGATCCACCACGAATAATCTCTTTAGCTTGCTTATCGCGTCGATTGTTTAAACCCTTTAAAACGAAAAGGTCAATCGGCCCACCTTCTTGATTGATATGAAAGGCAATGGTTACCGTGCCTTTTTTACCAGCTACTGCCTGGGTTGCTTCGGTTAAATATTTTTCATATGCATCCCAGCCAATGAGTGGTTTCGCTACTTTCCGAGCTTCAGCTATCGTCATGTCATGGTCGGTTGATGTGTTTGTCAGTACACGCTGAACACGTCCAGTTAATAGCCCTTTTTTCTGTTTCCCATACCCTACTACAACTACTTCATCAAGCGCCCCATTGGCAGGCTGCATGGCAATCAATATACTATCGTTTCCTTTTACAGGCACTTCCTGATGTTCATAGCCAATAGAAGAAACCGCTAACTGCTTCTTATCCTTAGGTACAACCAGCGCAAATCGGCCATGGCTATCTGTTTGCGTCGCATTTCCGGAAGACACTGCACGTACCATCGCCCCTGGAAGCGGCTCATTACTGGCTTTATCCGTAACGACACCACGAACGCTGACTGCCAAAAGTTGCTCCTTCTTAGCAGAATCAATTTTAATCGGTTCAGTAACCGCATACGCCGTACTATCAGGCACGGTAGTATCACTTAATGGAGGTAACGCATCGGCTTTTCTAGTAGACCGTAATGGCTTCTTCTGTATATTTTTCGCCCCATTATAAGCAAGCTGCTGTAATTTTCGTTTGTTTGTCAAGGGTCGGGCCTCCACTACTTTTTTTTCTGTTGGCGGATGAGTTGCCACCAGCAGCGCAGAATCCGTCTTTCTTGGGCTAACAGTTTGTTCTTGCTTGCCTACCGGCAATGGTTTTTGCGCCAAAACAGGTCGTTCAACTCGATCATTCTTTAAAAACCAAAATCCCACAACCAACAGGGCAAAGACAACAGTTGCAGCGGCAAACCATATCCTTGTTGTTGCAGATTTTGGCTCACTGTTACTCGCTAGTCGCTGATGTATCCGTTCATGAATAGCAGACATAGCCACTTCATGTTCCTCCGGATCAGCCATTTCCATTCCCATCATTAAGTCCATCAATAGCGGATCTTGCTGAGCGCGACGCTCCAGTTCATGCATCTCCAGCGCATTCAACTCGCCTTTTAGATACCGCTTGATCAACGCTATGTCTTTATGAGTCCTTTCCACGACGTTTCTCCATACAAATCTTCAAATTCCGTTTTCCGTTCTGGATATAGCTTTTTACCTCTTTTAAGCTATAACCTGTCAGCTCAACAATTTCTTTGTAACATTTTTCCTTTAGAAAAAATAAATCAACACTTTTTTGCTGTTGTTCTGTTAACTTTTCCAAACACTTTTCTAAAGCGGTCAGTTGCCGCTCTTTTTCATGCTGGTCATCAGGATGCACGACTACTGGAAATTCCACAAATTCATTCATCGAAACGATATGCATTTTCTTTTCGGCACGTAATTGCATTAAACAATGATTCCGACTTAATACATATAACCAGGTAACAAACTTTTTAACTTCTTGCTTATTAATCTTGGCAATTAATTCTTCAAAAATCTGCATAACTGCATCTTTACAGCGCTCGCTATCTTCTAAATAGCGCAAACACACATAATATACCATTTCCGCATGTCGCTGATAGAGTTCCCCCAACACTGTCAAATCGCCTGTTTTACGATAACGGGCCACCAAGGCCTCGTCGTCTTCAGGATTTGATTTTTTAGGATAAGTGAACCAATGCATAAAGGGAACAAAATAATTCTTTTTGAGGAAAGAGCCAAGAGAAAGGCATAAAGAAGAAAGCACGGATTATAGTTGATATGGATTAAATATCTTTAATCCGGGGATACGCTTAAAGTCAGATAAATTGTTAGTTATTAATGTATAATTATTTACTAATGCCGTTGCTGCTATAATTGCATCTGGCGTCTTTATTTTTATTTTCTTTTTAAGTGAAATAGTCCGATCAACAACGTCATCGCTAAGCGATACAATATCTGCGAAACTTAAAAACTCCAGCATCCTAATTTCTTCCTCTTTCTCACCATTAAATCCAAGAATTTCAATTTTTGTTATCACGGAAATCCTAAGTGCTTCGTCGAATATTAAATCCAATGCTTTAAGCTGGTTTTTTTTGAAACGTTCTGCAACGTAATCAATCAAAACATTGCTATCTACAAGGTATCCCATTCTGACCTGGTTTGGCGAATATAGTCTTGCATTTTTTCAGAACTTTTTTTTGACAAAAAACCCCGTAACTCAGACGGCTTTGACTTCTTTTGCTCTTGCATTGCATCATCTTCTTTAATTTCAAACGCAATAATTTCTATCAATTTACCGACAAGATTATCTGGTAAAGTGAGCGTAAGGTTATTTTGATCTGATTTTAAAATAGTGCGTATCATAATGACAAATATAATCATTCTCATTGAAAAAATTTTAAAGCACCCAAGAAGTAGCATCGCTATTAGAGAGACAGACATTTACATATAATCTTGGAAATCATCAATCGGTTTATACAAAAAAATGCTTGATATTCGCTAACCTCAGTTCGTTAAAATTAGATGGGTGGCTATATATAACACGTTATTCCTTATAGCACAGAAAGCATTTAGTAATTTCAACATTTTTTTATGAAATTTTAATCGCTTCTGCATCCTTTGCCAAAATTTCAAATAATTATGAAGGCAATAGGTATTCTTTTTCTGCTGTCCTTAAGCTTGGTAAGCTTTACCAACAGCGATAACCGCACCATTAGCGGAACGGTTTATGACCAATCGACTCAACAACCCATAGTTGGTGTTTCTGTCACCACAGAAGGTGCACCTAAAGGTGTTATAACCGATAAGCAAGGTCATTATAGCATCACCGTAAGTACAAAAGATCGATTTCTGTTATTCAAATATATCGGATTTGAAACACTGCGTATGCGCATTACTTCAGCGAATACAATGGATGTGCAACTTCAAGCAACCTACCATGCCTTAGATGAGATGGTAGTGGTTGGTGTAGGCACACAGAAAAAGAGTAAGCTCACAGGAGGAACTTACGCTTCCGATCGGGCCATGATAGCAGCTACCGGCGCTAGGCCTTATATCATGCGGCAACCTCGTCCGACAGAGACCTATCAAAAAATCAAAGAAGGAGGTTTTATCAATCCCAATAACGAGCCTTTATCAACTTTTGCAGTGGATGTAGATGCTGCTTCTTATAGCAATGTGCGCCGATTTATCAACCAAGGCGAGCTGCCACCTAAGGATGCTGTACGCATTGAAGAAATGATTAACTACTTCCAATATAATCTCCAGAACCCTACGGATAAACAACCAGTAGCTATTTCTACCGAGCTCTCCCAAGCGCCTTGGAACCCCCAGCATCAACTGTTACGCATTGCACTCCAGGCCAAATCCATCAATACAGATGAATTACCCCCATCCAATTTCGTTTTTTTAATTGATGTATCTGGTTCCATGGCCGGAACGAATCGTTTACCATTGGTTAAAACTTCGCTCAAAATGCTGATCGATCAATTACGCGACAAAGACCGGGTAGCGATTGTAACTTATGCAAACAATGCCCGCATTCAATTGGAAAGTACATCAGGCAACCAAAAGATGAAAATGAGAGATGCCATTGATGACCTCACTGCCGCTGGATCTACTGCCGGTGGGGCTGGTATTAAAATGGCCTATAAATTAGCACGCGAACATTATATTAAAGGAGGCAATAACCGGATCATCTTGGCTTCTGACGGCGACTTCAACGTGGGGCCATCCAGTGATGAAGCCATGGAAGAACTGATTACCGAAGAGCGCGAAAGTGGCATCAATCTATCTATCCTCGGCTTCGGAATGGTGAACTTGAAAGACAGTAAGATGGAAATCCTAGCCGATAAAGGTCGGGGCAATTATGCATATATTGACAATCTATCAGAAGCTAGAAAAGCCATCATCAGCGAATTTGGCGGCACCCTTTTTACAGTCGCTAAAGATGTCAAAATGCAAGTCGAATTTAATCCTGCTAAAGTACAGGCTTACCGTTTATTGGGTTATGAAAATCGCTTACTGGATAAAAGTGATTTCAATAACGACCAAAAAGTGGGCGGCGATATGGGGGTAGGCCATAGCGTAACCGCTTTCTATGAGATTGTTCCGGCAGGCATCAAAGATGATTATATAGGCAGTGTAGACCCATTGAAATACCAAACCGAAAAGAAACAACTCAATTTGGGCAATAACAACGAAATTGCCAACGTAAAATTCAGATACAAACAACCCGATGGGAAAAAGAGCCAGTTGGAACAGGTGGCTGTATACGATAAATCCATGGATATTAACAGCGCAAGTGATGATTTCCGCTTCGCCAGCGCCGTAGCCGAATTAGGGCTGTTATTGCGTAACTCTGATTACAAGCAACAAGCTAGTTATGAGCAGCTCATTGCCCGCGCCAAAGCTGCAAAAGGGAATGATGAGGAAGGCTATCGCGCTGAATTTGTACGATTGGCTGAAAACGCGAAACTATTGGCTAAAAACAAAACCATTGCCCATTTAGGTGAAGATTAAATGGAAGCTAAAAACCAGGAGGGTGTCTCCTACATTTGCTGAACACAAACATAGGAGACACCCTCAATGGAATATATTAATCTTTATAATGTCTTTCTGCTTTTCGCTCTACGGCTTTCTGCTTTAAGCTTCCATTAATAATTCAATACACAACGCAAACACAGTCCATTAACTGGCGTTTCTTCACCATTAGAAAAATTAGCGTTCCCAGATGCTACCGTTAATCTCAATGGATAATGGTTTGCCGATTCTTTCAAATAAGCCGCCCAATGATAAGAATATAATCCTTCCTGCTCAAATGCCTGTTTACTATTATTCCACCTGCCAGAAGGCAATATACCAAAAGCAACGTTACTCGCTTCAGCAACATATAGCGGATAATCAGCATCTGGAAAAATGCTGTTCCCTCCATAATGAAACGTGGTTCCACCTTCCCATAAACCGCCTTCTGCGATAGGTCTGCTAGCCTTTAAATAGGGACCAACAACACCCCAATTGGTTAAATTTAAACCGGCGGTAAACCCATTGTCCCGGTCCCAGGCAATGATATATCCTTCCTGGCTATTCGCCACATCATTCAAGGAATTGCCAGGCACTTGGTATTCACTCTTGATCGCGACCATCAGGTCGTACCAATCATATACATTGGGCACGTGCCAGCCCTTCGGACATGCCCCTTGAATCTGGATATTAAAAGATCCGGAAGGCGATCCATCCAGCACATAGGGTTTGCCCGCATCATCAATACCTTCGCTACCCCATTGATACGGATTTTGCTCGGCCGTCGCATGTGGTATGCCGGTCATCGCTTCATGCCAGGTATATAAACGCCCGTAGATATCGGCCTTTTGTGGGTCATTGTTATAAGCCCAGCCTAAATCACCATGTTCTCCTGCTTCGTTTAAGTTCTGCGTCATCCATACTTTGCTGCCATAACGCTTAGTAGTATAGCCTTCTAATATAGGCGGAGGGGTCAGAATGGTAATCTGTTGATAAAAAATGCGTGGATAACTGGCTTTCCCCGCCCGCTTTCCGATCACCGAAATGCTTCGCTCGGGTATGATCCCTCCGTCTTCTGCTGCTTTAACCGTAATTTTATAACTTCCTTGTCCTTCCACAATCGTTAAAAGATCAGGCACCGTCCATTCATATGCCTCTATCGAGGCATCTTGGGGCACCGAAAGATCGAAGGCTTCTCCACCCTCAACCGTTAGTGTAGCAGATAAGGTTGTGCGAATGAAATCCGGTTGCTCCAAGCTATCCTGTTCATCCTTATTACAAGCCGTATAGATCAAGACAGATACGACTGCCAACAGGAATAGAACGGCATATCGCCGTTTGTTCTTAAAAATGTCGTTCATCTTATTTCGTTTGTTTAAATTCATCGTTTGCTGGATAACTAAAAGGATTGTCTACAAACCAACGGGCCTTGTACATTTTAAAACCCACTCCTTGGTACGCCTGGACACCATTAGAATTGATCAAAATATCCGACCAATAAGACTCTGTTGGTTTAAGCAAAAGTGTCCCAAAACCAGACGGTCCGCTAGATACACTTTTAATATTAGGCATAGAAAAACCAACTTTTGTAAATACTTTCGTCTCCGGGTTCAGTTCATAAATGCCGTTGGCTGTTGTCAACCGCAATGCATCACGTCCATAAACGGGAAACAGATCATGTGGCTGATCGTCGGGTACAGGTGTTAAATCAGCTGTTGGCGTCAACTGAGGATCAGCGCCATGGTGGTTATAGGTAAACGCATAAAGGTAATCCTTATCCGTTGCCCACAAACAATCCCGTTTTTGATCCCATACGGCATTATGCCCAAAATTTAGTGTATATCGAATTTTTTCTTTATCCACCTTGGAGTGTAGAGAATCGACTTGGAAAATTTTGATCGCATCACCTTCGCCTGTAGATGAGGTACTGCAAATCACGACAATATTGCCATCCGGAAGTACTTCAGCCGAATGTGGACTGCCCTTTACATTGGCATAGAACATGATCTTTTTATCAGCAATCCGGATGAGAGCTGCCCCACCACTGGAAGCAGTCAGCAACACATATTTTTTATCATAAACCGGTTTCGCCTCGTCAATTTCACTAAACCATTTGGCTTCACTTGCCGGAAGCGCATTTACTGCCTTCCATTCCCACATCAGGCCTTGTGAAGCCGAATCAACAATAATCACACGCCCTTGCGATTGCTCGCAGATCAAGATAGGTCGCTTACTATCAGCCAAACTAGGCACTTCTGTTTCCGGTTGCCCCTGATCGTCATCTCCTCCAGAAAAATCCATAATGGGCTTTTGATCTTTTTTGCAAGCAAAAAATGAAAGCACCAATACCAATAAGATGCTTTTTATACCTACTAACATAACTTGTTTCATCTATAAATAATTTTAATCTATCCTCCCATTTACTTAATTACCCCATCCCGGATTATTTGGCCGTAAATTTGGATTCTGTTCTATTTGGGTAGATGGTACCGGCCACCAATAGTCGCGATTTGGATTAAACGTGCGGTTGATAATGGTTGTTCCATCAAATTTTTTAATTGGCCCATTCAACACGGTTTCCGCAACCTTCCATCGACGGATATCATTGTAATAATATCCCTCACCTGCAAACTCAATACGTCGCTCATAGCGAATATGTTGCTCTAAGACTGTTGCATCATTTCCCGGATAGTTCAAAGCCGTAGCTGCCGTAAAGCCGGCCCGCTGCCGGATCATTTTGATTGTACTGTTCCAAACATCTTCCGTGAGCTCACCCAATTCATTCTTTGCTTCAGCATACATGAGCAAAATATCAGCATACCGAAGCACCATATAGTTGATGGGCGATCGGTATTCGCCCAATGCCGCATCGTAAGCAGAAGCCGCACCAGCGTCATAAATTGTGTATTTCTTAAATGTATAACCCGTTTGGATGACCTTGAAATTGACATTGGTTCCATCGGTTTTAACCGTTTCACCCATGAAGGTAGCACCCGGGTAAACAATCGTCTGCTTAAACCTGGGATCTAGATTTTCATAGTCTGAAGCATTTTGGTAAACGGATGCAGAACGGGGTTTTCCATCTAGCATCCAGTAGGCATCAATCAAATCACGTAGTGGCGCTGCATTATTGAACTGACGGAGTGTAATATCCAAGCTACTGCCCATATTGGGTTCATCCATAAACTCCACATTAAAGATGCTTTCTGTACTGTTTTCTGCCGTTTGCGAAAAAAGCCCTCTGTAATTCGCGTATAGACTGTACTGCCCCATATCCATCACCGCTTTCGCTGCATTTGCCGCTTGTTGCCATTTTTCCCGATCGTTAGCAGTATTGAAGAGCGGACTGGCCTCATACAATAATAAGCGCGCCTTTAAAGCCAACGCAGCGCCTCGTGTAGCACGCCCTTGATCGGTTGAAGCGGTATACCGTACGGGCAAAATACCCGCAACTTCATTCAGCTCTGTTATCAAAAATGATACGATCTCTGCCCGATCGGTACGCGCAAGCGTTCCTTGATCAACCGCTGGTGCATCTGTTATGAAAGGTACTTTATCATAATAGGTAATCAGTATCTGATAATACAGTGCCCTTAAAAATCGAGCCTGTGCCTTCATCTGAACGATTTCATCTGGTGATAATTCCCTACTCTTATCTATATTGGCCAACAGGAGATTACAGCGCCCAATGCCCGTATAGGCCGATTTCCATCTATTGGTAACAACACTTATGTCTGCCGTATGGGTGCCCAAGGCAATACTATTCCAACCCAGACGATTGTCATAATTATAAGCATTGGGCGAGGCACATTCTTCCCAAAGCACAGAAGCATTACCGTACAATGGCCCTGCGTTGTCCTTCAATCCTGCATAACATCCAGTAAGTCCGGCCTTCGCTGTCTTAGCACCGTACCAGAACGTTTCTTGATCATAGCTATCGGTAGGTTCTACTTCCAATTCACAGGCAGAAAAGCCCAGGCAAAGTACCCCTAACAGTATGATAGATAGTTTTCTCTTATTCATTTCAAACATGTCTTATATTCAATTTATGCTTCCTATAGCTATTAAAACACGAGATTAATACCAGCAGTATAGGCCTTCAGATTGGGGTATTCATATAAATCGCCCTTGGTCGTCGTCATTTCCGGATCCCACATTTTAAATTTGGAGAAGGTTAACAGGTTTTCACCACTCACATAAACCATCAACTTACTGATATGAAGCTTTTTTGTAATGGATTGTGGGAAATTATAACCCAATTGGATGTTTTTCATCCGGATATACGATGCATCCTGCAACCATTGGGTAGAATTAATAAAATTTTCCGGTGCATCAGTTGCCGTGGTCAAAATGGGATATTTTGAATCTGGATTACTTTCCGCCCATGAATCGCGTGCCCATTCATAGGTAACTCCTGCACCATTATTGAATGGAAATGCCAAATTGGCTGTTGGATAGACGTCTACATCAGCTACACCTTGAAACTGTGCTTGTAAAACAATGTTTTTATACCCTACATGGGCACCAAAGCCAAACATATACGAAGGAATGCTACTTCCTGTAATCATCTTATCTTGATCGTCAATATATCCGTCATTATTGATGTTAACATATTTCACATATCCCGGCCGTAATTTGGAACGTGTACCGTATACTGCACTTGCCTGATCAATCTCTTCCTGCGATTGGTAGAACCCATTTGCCTGATATAGATAATAAGAATTGATTGAATAGCCCTCTTTAATGATATACCGACCTGAAATCTGTTGTTGACCAGCGATATCCACGACTTTATTTTTTACATAAGTAACCGAGCCATTGATCCCATAATCTACCTGACCAATGTGATCGCGATAATTCACATCGATTTCATAACCCTTATTATCTACCTTACCTAAATTCAATGTAGGTCCTGCGAGCCCACCTACCTGACTGGCGATTACTGCCGGACGTAATATGTCAAAGGTTCGTTTATAAAAATAGTCGGCCGTTACACTCAACCGTTGTTGAAAAGCTTCCAGATCAATCCCCACATTATACGATAATGTTGATTCCCATTTGATATTCCGATCGTTTAAGGCATTTACTGCTGCACCACCACTGACAGTTCCACCAAAGCTATAGTTATAAGCGTTGTCGATAATGACCTTGCTATTATAGCTTCCAATAGCTACAGCCTGATTTCCCAGACGCCCAACAGATGCCCGCAACTTCAGCAAGTCGATCTGGTGGGAGTGAAAGAAATTTTCTTTACTGATTACCCAACCTGCCAATACAGAGGGGAAAAAGCCCCACTGATTCCCCGGGGCAAAGCGGGAAGAGCCATCCATGCGGAAGGTACTTTCAAACAAGTATTTGTCATCAAAAGTGTAAGCCAAGCGACCATAAAAGGAAGCTAATTTATCCAAAGAAGAACCTCCGGTAGCTTGCGCATTGGTTTGATCCTTAAGCGCATTCAACTCCTGTAGCGAATTGTCATAAAACCCATAATTGTATGCTTGAAAATTTCGGTTATCATTCACTTGATAATCTTGCCCTAGCATCACATGCACCTGATGCTTATCAGCGAACAATTTCTCCCAAGTCAAACGGTGCGAAACAGAATATTGGGCGTTATACGCATCCCAATCTTTTAATCGTGGTGCATTGGAGTTAAAAATTTTTCGGTCACCTGTCTTGGGATTAACTGTATACATTTCTGGTAAGAAATCTTTGCTCCAGTGATCAATTTTCCGGTAACCGAAAATACCGTTATATTTCACTCCGAAGGGCAATTGATAATCTACAGTTAAGCTCGATAAAAACTCTTGATAATCCCGCTTAGTAAACCCCTGTTCCACTTCCATGCGTGGGTTTTCAATGTTATTACGCCCAGGGGTGTACAACCACGTGGAACCATACATATTATTCCGATGGTAATCAGAGAAAATTGGAAGAGCACGCATAAGGGTGTTCATCACCGTTCCAGTGCCGTATCCCACTTCATTGTATTTACGCAGGTTTCCTGTAATGGCTCCAGCGATTTTTAATCGATCTGTTACATGGGCAGATACTTTCAAGTCGAATGAATAGCGCTTTGCATCATCATTCTCAATAAAAACCCCTGCTTGGTTCATATACCCAAGTCCAGCGGTATAATTGACTTGTTGGTTTCCACCAGTAACACGTGCATGATGCTGTTGAATCATTCCCTGATCTAAGACGATATCAAACCAGTTCGTTGCCGGATATACAGAAGGGTCAATAGCCATCCCTTCCCGATATTCATCAATCTGATCTGCTGAATAAGTAACGGTTTGCTTTCCTGAATTCCGCTCCGCGGCATTCCGCATTTGCATATATAAAATCGGGTCAGACACTACATCGGGCAAATAGGTTGCTTCCTGAAAACCTGTACGACTGCTGAATTCAATTTTCGATTTACCAGCGTGCCCCTTCTTTGAAGTGATGAGAATAACGCCATTAGAAGATTTAGACCCATAGATGGCCGCAGCAGCATCTTTCAACACCGAGATGGAAGCGATATCTGCTGGATCAATTTCCGATAGGGAATACTCCACCCCATCCAGCAATACTAGCGGATTGTTTCCACTCAAGGTATTTACACCTCTAATCCGGATGGTTGTTCCATCATTGCCCGGCTTGGCACCAGCTTGATTCACCCAAATACCGGTCGAACCGTACAAAGCCTGCGAAGCGTGGGTAAGCGGTTCATTGGCCTTGGCCTCCATGTTGATCGTCGAAACCGCCCCCGTTAAAGTGGCCTTCGTTTGCGAACGATATCCCACCACCACAATCTCATCCAAGCTATCCACCACCTGTTGCAAAGTAAAGGCAAGTGATTTATTTTCTCCTGCGGCAAACGATATGTCCGTCCGACTATCTGTTTGATACGATATAAAGTGTGCTTCTACCGTATAAGTACCCGCAGGTAAGGTCAGTCTGAAATGCCCTTGTTGATCAACAACCGTACTTCGATTCAACTCTTTTACAGTAATACGAGCTCCTGGCAGCGGTTGCCCTTGTATATCGGTAACGCTTCCTGTAAGCGTAGCTGCGGGTTGTTGTGCTTGATAAGTGACGATGATATTTCCACCACTTTGTTCGTAATGGATGGGTGAGCGCTCCTTTAACTTATCTAATAGCATGCGCAGAGAGCCTTCGTAATCGATCGAAATTTGAGCATCGTTAAAAACCTTTCCGTCGTTAAAAACAAAGGCAAAAACACTTTGACTTTCTACACTTTTAAAAATATCTTTTAAATTGCTGTTTTTGGCGTGCACAGATACCTGTGTATTCGACAAACTTTGTGCTTCGGCACGAATTGCGCAAAGCGCGCCTAGATGGATGACGATAAAAAATAATAGTATGGCACTATATCTCATAACGACAATCAATTGTTGTTTACAAATGGTTCCATTTGAAATCATTATCTTTGAACATTTTAATAAGTTAAGTTATTCATTAGCTTGTTAGTGCATGGAAATGCCACCTTGTTTTCCAGACCTTGTGGCACACCATTGATGGAGCTACTGGCGCTACGCCGGTAGCTTTTTTCTTATTAATTTTTTCAATGCATAATCAATGGGTTGTTTTATTTAATCATTTATTGTTCTCCGTTTATTCGTTAATAAATATATCCTTATCTACTATGCGGTAGGTAAATGAAGAAGTTTGCTTCAACATGCGCAGTACTTGTTCGATGGGCAACTGATTAAACTTGCCTACAAACCGGCAATGTTGCACAGTGGTTGGGTTGTAATGGATCCGAACATCATACCACCGTTCCAATATAGCTGCCGCTTCATCGAAACCTTGGCCATTTAAAACCAATTGCCCTGTTTTCCACGTCGATATCATTTCTGGGTTCGCAATCTTTGCCAATTGTATGGCACCCGATTTTTTGGAGTACACCAACCGTTGCCCTGCCTGAAGAATGGTATCCTGAATACCTATTTTACCCGTTAATACATCTACGGTATAGGTGGAATCTTGCTCAAATGCATAGACATTAAAAGAAGTACCCAATACACGTATATCAAGCTGATTGCCTTTTACGACAAAAGGAAGGTCGGCCCGGATTGCTACATCAAAAAAAGCTTCACCCTTCAAGTAAATTTGCCGATCGGTTTTATTAAAATGATCACTATATCTCAGTGAGCTTCCGGCATTCAGATAAATCACCGTGCCATCCGGCATGCTAATTTGCTTTTTATGGCCATAAGGGGCTTGGAGCTCATGCCACACGAGCTGCTGTTTTTTTTCACCGAAGTCATGCCATGCTTTCCGATTATAAAAGAGCGTTCCTCCTAGCAGCAATAAAACAGCCGCGGCTACCTGTATCCAACGATAAGAACGCTGACTACCCCTTTGTTTAACTTGTGCAACAATCCGTTCCACTCGTCGCTTTCCGGAAAAGTTTATTGCTGATTCTTTTGGAATTTCGTCCCAAACTTTCCGTGTAAGTTCTTCCATGAATAGCGCATATTCAGGCTGTTCCAGTTGATGAAAAAACTCCCCCTTTTCCGATGGGCTTAACTCACCCGCCGTATATTTCCAAAACAATTGTTCGAAACGTTTTTTGTCCATTTTTAGTAAAGACAAAGACGTTGGGTATAACGTACTACGCACGTTATACTTTTTTATTTTTTATTTGGCAAGATGCTCGGTCAATGATTCCCGAATACTGATATAGGCCTTACTTAATTGGTTCTTTACCGTCTGCATGGAAATTTTCAGTCGTTTTTGGATTTCATCATTACTCAGTCCTTCTTCTACTTTTAATTTAAAAATCTCTCGACGGCGATCAGGCAACCGACCTGCTAATTTCCCAACAAAGCGTTGATAGTCATTCAGATGAATACGATCCTCTTCGTTTACTTGTTGTTCAAAACGATGCGCATAACTTTTCTCCCTATTGTGCCGGGCGGCCTGTTCTTTCAATAAGTTGAGTGCTTTATTACGCGCCAGTATAAAAAGATAATTATCTAAAGAAAGAATAGAACCTAACTGCTCACGACGCTCCCAAATGGTCGTAAAAATCTCCTGCGTCAGATCTTCTGCCAATACATCTGTTCCGATCAACTTCCGGGTAAACAAAAAAACCTTGGCATGGTAGTTCTTCACCAATTGTTCAAAAGCCCGAACATTTCCGGCAGCGAGTTTCTTCAACAATTTCTGATCGGTTAACCTAGTCATGACAATGGTTGCGATGTATTAGATGGCACGTAATTGGCTCATAAGAGAATTCTCTCTACGAAAGCATTATTGATTCGATACAATAATACATACTTTTTACATTGATCCAAAGTACTGCTAACCCTATTATTCATCCAATAGCATCCCTGCAAAACTAAACATAACCTATTAAGTCAATATTAATTCATCGTTTTGGTTTTATTACTCCCCCATATTTCCTAACTTCGTTCATCAAATTAGCGAGAGTAGCTCAGTTGGTAGAGCGCAACTTTCCCAAAGTTGAGGTCGCGGGTTCGAACCCCGTCTTTCGCTCCATGGCTATCCGAAATCGTATTATACTTTCGGATAAATCTGGTAATATTATGGGTGATTATCTGCGCCTGTCACGATAGGAGATTCAGCACTTGCTTCCCCTTTCTTCGGTTTGGTCAATAGCCGAATATAAGTCAGCGCCTCCTCTCTTTCCATCCGACCCGCTTCACTAAGAAATTCATGGATATTCCGTACCGTACTATCCGGTTTACCGGGCATGCTTGCTTTAATGACCTTATCCGGATAAAGCACTAAACCACGCGTATCCAATGTATCTACCGCTCCAAATGACACAGCGATATAACTCCGATTAACTGGTATAGAATCTGTCATCGCGGGTAAAATATTCATCGGACTATAGGCATCCGCTACCGGCAACAAGTGGTAACCATTTGAATATTTCGACACCAAATCAGCAAGCTTCTTTCTAGCTTCAGCAGCAGAAGGACCTCTTTCTTTTTTTTCGGAATGCTTCGGATTTTCAATGGTTGCAACCGGTTTTTCCGCCTTACGGACGATGGGTATAGGCTGAGGTACAACCTTTCTGATAACGGAATCTATTTGATTATCCCGACTCATCGAAGAGGTCAGTTTAGGAGAAGATGAACGATTATGCCAGCACCAAAAACCAATCATTGCACCCAATAGCAGCAATGCGCATCCTAATAAAACACGCTTAGTAAATGGTACGTTTGGATGTTTGGGTGTATCCGGAAACCTCTCGGCATCGATCCCTCCATCATCTTTTTCTAAGGTACCACTAGCTAACGCATGGTTGAATACACTTCTTGATATAGCAATCTTTAAATAAGTTTCTGCATGCTCCAATGCCTTACGGAAGGGTTCTTTCGAAGCCTCCAGTTTAACCGCAGCCATCGCCTCCGTTAATTCCTTCCTACATTGCTTATAACGTGTTTCTATATCGAGTGCACTTGCATGGGCATCCAATGCAAAAAAAGCGAGTGCTTCTTCCTCACTGGGATTCAACTCTTGCCCCCGGCCGGGGGCAGCATCGGCCACATATCCTTTACCTTGCGACAGCAGCGCACCCATATCCTGAATAACAGCGGTATCGGTTAACACCTTATAGGCCTCCTCCAACATTCGAAGCTGCTGTTCATGTAGTGCCTTCATCCCCTCGGTCAATGCGTCATCATAGGCCTTATCGCTTAAGGTATACCATGCAGCAAAACGGATGCGGATGGCCTCGGTATCGGCATCCGGCGATACCGAAAGTATACGGCGTGCTTCTTCTATAGTCATATATGTCATCTCGTTAATCGGGACAATCTGCTACGCAATTACCCTGCTTATCAATATAAAATGTTTTCCCATTACGTTCAACCTGTGCTCGGCCCTCTTTGAAATCGCTAGCATCGTCATATTGAAGAGGAATGATGAGCTTCCCTTGTTTATCGGCATAACCCCATTTATCATGAAGCTTCAACGTGAACATATCATCATCAGCTCTTTTTATCCAATCATATTTTATAGGCAAAATTATTTGATCGTCTTTGTCTACAACACCGTATTTCCCTTTTAACATCACCACTGCCCCGCCCCCATACAAGTAATTTTTATCGTCAAATTTCAAGCAGTCGGCCACACAATTCCCCTGCTTATCAATATAAAACCAAGTGCTCCGATAGCCTACCGATGCCAATACCACTTTTGCCCGCCCATTTTCAAAATCATGTGCATAATAATATTTTAAGGGGATGACCAGCTTCCCATCTTCGTTCACGAAGCCGAATTTCAAACCTTTACGAACACGGGCAAGCCCTTCCTTAAAGTCATATATTTCTTTATACTGGCTTCGCCAGTTACTCGCTTTTTCTTTTTTCGTAACCGTCCCGACTGTTTTGTTTACCTGGAGTGCTTCCTTTGATTTAATATCGCTACCTATCCGTCGTTCTTCTTGACTTCTCGTTCCATTTGCTTCGTTCGTCTTGGAATTTGTCAGACTTCTAATAAATCCACCCGCATCTGCCTTAGACAAATAATACCGTATGGTATCCTTACTTTGGCGGTTTTTTAGAACGTATGCTGTTTCCGTTTCCCGCAAAACAGCAATACTATCACCAGCATGAAGCTCAGAAGCAAAGGTTTTAGCATTAAGTGAAGCGTTCGTAGTCAGCTGTTTCAATTCCTGTGGTGTAAGTAATCGGTTTCTGAGTACAAGTGTTTTATCGCCTAAGCTTTTATCAACCATGTGTGTTGGCGACGCAATAGTCGTATTATCGATTTGGGAAAGTACGTGTTTTTTAGAAACAGATATGCCGTTAAATCTCTTCCAGCACCAAATGCCGAACAATAAAACGATTGCACCAATTACGAGCGCAACATAGGCTATTTTTCGTTTTTGTCTTGCGACTTCTGGATCAGAATTAGAACGCCTATTATTAGGTTTCCCCATATTTTGTTGTTCAAACTCCCCTGGTCTATCTGATGGTACAGCCGTCCAATTATCCTTTACAACATCTTCCGCGTGATCAATAATTTGCCTTGTATAAGGTAAATGATAGGTATCATCCATCTCCGCACTTTCATTTAAGACGGTATATGCTTCTTTTAGACTTTCCAACCCCTGTTCAAATCGTTGCCGCATACGCGGTGTAGGCGCATTTTCGATACGCATCCGAAAGTCATTGTGCATTTCAGCAAATTTATGGCGTACCTCTTGCAGATCTGCATTTTCAGACAACTCCAACCGGGTATAAGCTTCTTCTTTAGTCATGATTTCATATTTCTATTTTCTTTCAACAACCAATCTTAGCACCATACTTTTCAAACAAACTGATCGTAATCTGCACCCAAACGGAAACCCAATTCTTGAAAGTATTTTTTTTCCAGATGCTTTTGTTTGTGCCAACTGAGCCAATGGATATTGCCGTAGCGACAAATAAAAAAACAAAATCGCTGACCTTCATCCATCCAAAACACATATTCCGGCAGCTCAGGATCCAGTCGGCCCAACCAAAAAAATATATCTAGTAAAGGTGCTACAGATGCCAAATCCAGTTTGATACATTCTTGGAAGGAAGCATGCCCAATGAGGGCCTGCAATGTGCTGCGCACGCGCAAAAGTTCGGGGTCAGTATGCTTTGAATCACCAAATAAATTCGTTTTAACATGTCCTAATAAAACCAGCTGCTCACAACCCAACCGTTCCAACAGTGCAATTAAGGCTTTAGCCAACTGTTGCGGATAGGTTTGAATATCGGTATATGGCAGCATCAGTATCTCGTTCCTTATATCAAGCTTTACTTCCGGCAGCAGCATAGCGTCACACCATTCATCTTCCGGATCATCCACATCGGGATCGAAACCCAACATTTGGAAATCGCGCACTAATGATCCTATTAGCGGATATTCCGCAAAAACCGCCGCCCTGTCCCTTAATTGTATCATCGGTTGTACATCGTCTATTCGCTTCTATTTAATAAGCATTTTTAGGTTTCCAGCAAACCATAATCGGCACTTTCATTTTCAGCTCTTCTTTTGTATCCCCCTGAAAATGCCCTACCACGTATACATAACTAATTGCACGATATCCCTTTTCTACACCTTTTGTCGCAATACTCACACTATGTTCGCCATTTGCTTCCTCCATCGGAGAAGAAGAACCATAATTCGTAAAACTCGCCACATCGATGGGCGCCGGTTTTTCCATATTTGCCCGTTGTATCGGAAAAATTTGTACATGGGCGTTGGGGCCAGCCGAATAATGCACATTAAATGACCATCCAGACCCCTGTTTATTTATGATCCATGGCAATAAATCATTGTGTTTGGTGATGTCTTCCGGTGTCATATAAATCCGATTATCCGCCACAGAGGTATTCAGGTAATGTACTTTACCCTGCTCTATATCCGAAATGACTTGCAAGTAACTTTTCGCGTAATCATCACCGTCATTAGCAGCTGCACGAAACAATTGCATGGCTTTTGATCGATTTTTTTCAAGTCCGCCTACACCGAAAATATAAAACTCCCCGAGCTTACGTTTGGCGGTAGTATAACCATTATTAGCTGCTTTGGTATACCAGGCAACAGCTTCCGTCCAACTAATGGCAGCCACCCCATAACCCTCATCGTAATTATAGCCCACATTATACTGCGCCCTTGCATCCCCTTGCTTAGCTGCTTTCAGGTACCATTGCTGTGCTTGTGCATAATCTTTCGATACTCCATTTCCATTGTCATACATAGAAGCTAAATGGACCTGTGCAGGCGCATACCCTTGTTCGGCAGACTTCCGGTACCATTTTACCGCTTCCGTATAATCTCGCTTCACTCCCTCTCCTCGCTCATACCGAACACCCAAATTACTCTGTGCTGTTTCATCACCCTGTTCGGCTGCTAATCGAAACCATTTCACCGCCGCTTTAAAATCTTTTTTAACGCCATTGCCATTGGCATAGAGCGCCCCTAAATTGAGTTGTGCCGTAGATTTTCCTTGATTAGCAGCCTGGAGGTACCACTTAGCGGCCTCCGTATAGTTCCGTTTAATACCCTTAGCAAAATGATAAAGCTGCCCCAGTCGCAGCTGCGCATCTGCATCCCCTTTAGCAGCTGCCGCTGGCAGTGCTGAAAATGCCTCTTTATACCATTTATTGGCTGTTGTTTCACTTTTGGTTACGCCCTGACCTAGTTCATATTTTAGGGCCAACATATATTTTGCGCTGGGTTCTCCCTGTTCGGCCGCTTGCCGAAACAACGGAACCGCCTGTGTATATTCTTTTCGGTTATTAAACGCTATAGCTTGCTCGTATATGGCCTTCGCTTGGGCTGTGATCGTCCCTTGACTGCTCGCGCTGCTTGTGTTCGAAACGGTAGCTTCCGCAGATGACAGTTGGGTTGATGACAATTCAGCAGGCAGTTCAGGCGGCTGAGGCGGCATCACTGTTTCTGCAGTCGTATCTGGCGAAGACTCACTAACAATCGGCTGCTCACTCGTCTGCGCTGCATCACGCTTTTTGTATTTCCAAAGCTTTATCAATACCGGAACGGATAAAAGCAAGAAAACCACCAGCACCCCAACCAAGATACCCCAACCAAAAGATTTTGTCTTCTTCGCCGGACGTACCTCTTGTTTGGCCTGCTGCGGTTCATTCGGTTTGCTCTGTTTGATTCGATCCGCCCGTGTGTTCTCCGTTTGATGCGGATCTGTGGGTATATCCGTATCTCTTGATGGCTCCTCCGTTTCAGGTGCTTGCGCTGCACGAAAGCTTTGCCCCGTATGTGGCAAGTCTACCGTATCGTCCATACCGGCGCTACCATTTAAGAGACTATAAGCTTCCTTTAGGGTCTCCAAACCACGTTCAAAACTTTGCCGCATCCGTGGTGTGGGCGCATTTTCAATGCGCATACGGTAGTCGTTATGCATTTCCGAAAATTTGCGGCGTACTTCCTGTAAGTCGGCACCCTCAGCAAGCTCGAACCTTTCATATGCTTCTTGTTTTGTCATGCGATTTATATCATGGAGATCGATTCCCCTGTTAAATAATGTTATTGATAAATGCCTTCTGTACCAGTCTTTTCTGACTAGCGAGGTAATTGGCTCCCATCCCTTCTTTACCAAAGGTCTTTTCGAGTTCGCGCCCCGTTTTGGGATCGTAAGCCTGCAATACCACCGTATTATCTTCGGTATACTCCAAAGTAATTTCGATGGGATAGTTCGCTTCATTACTGGGTAAAGGCCCTACCTGTAAAACGCCCATCGTTTTCACATCCGCTTCTTCTATAAATTGCACCAATTCGATCCGCATTTGCCCGCCATTGTTAGGTGAGGTATAATAGGTTTTCTTAGCTTTTAAGGGCACCGGACGGTTCTTTTTAATAATAATATCAAAGATGGTGCGGCCACTGTCGCTATCAATTGCCCGAACGGCTAAATTATAGCCGGTTACACCCTGTAATTCCAAAGGAGTGTCCATTCCCTGAAACTGCTCGCCCGACAGCATACGGGCATAGAGCGAAGCGCCGAAGACAACGGCCTTCATCGGGTCTTGAAAGCGAATTTTATTGGCCAGTTTGGGTAACTTCTCTGCCAGATAGCTACGAATGAAGGGTACCATAGACGATCCTCCTACCAGCAACAGCACATCCACATCTTCTTCCCGTATGCCGGCAGACGACAAACAGCGTTTTAAAATTTTCAAAGTTCGCTCCACATCCGGCTTAATGGCTTGTTCGAAAGCTTGGCGAGTAATAAAGACCTCAACGCTCTCATTCCCGATTAAGCAAACCCTTTTAATATATTGTATGCCGGGCATGGATAGTTCAATTTTAACTTCCTCAGAAAACGCCCGGAGCTGTTGCAACTGACGACCTGAAAAGTCTAATGTTTTGCCCGTTGACTGCTCAAACTGTTCATGTACCATTTCGGCCACGGCCTCATCAAACTCTTTTCCGCCCAGATCGGTTAAGCCGTCTTTGGCAATCACATGAAAGCCTTGATCGCTCACATGTAGTAAAGTCGTATCGAAAGTTCCGCCACCCAAATCATATACCAAAATATTTTGCTCCGAAGCCTTCTGGCTTAACCCATAGTGAATGGCGGCCGCCACCGGTTCTTCTACCAAGCCCATCACCGGTAGATCGATCATCGCCGCCGCATGAATGATCGCCTTGCGTTGCGCATCGGTAAAATGTGCCGGCACGGTAATCACCGCTCCCTCCACGTTGCTGGAGGCATATATCTCGGCATCATATTTAATCTTTTTCAACACCAGCGCAGCAACAGATTCGGGATACCAAACCTCTCCGGTGCTTTCCAAATGCAGTTCTTTATTATCGCCAAAATATCGCTTGAAAAAACGGATAACGCCCATCTCGGGATTCTGTTCCAACATGTGCATCACCGATTGGCCAACAAAAGCATTATTGCCATTAATATGCACCACACTGGGCGTATACAGCACATTTTTATCCGAATTATCGGGCAACAATACAGGCTGATGGTCCATATTCAACGTTGCCCCCAAAGAATAGGTCGTTCCTAAATCAATGCCGATAATCATAGCTGCTGTAACATTTGGTGGTACTGTTGGGTTACCTCTCCCTTGAACTGCGCCAAAGAGCGATCGTACGTTTCTTTGCTTCGTAAAGTCGTCTGGTGGCTCCTTTCGCGCTGTTCTATACCTTGCAAGCGCCTTTGCACCGTGCGCTGGTTTTGCTGAAGCCGCTCTTTATGCTGCTCGGCCGCAAGTGCAAAAACCTGATCAAGATGGGCAATAAAGTTGTTTAGTTCTTCCCGAACGGCAGTGGTCAGATCACGCAACCAATCGTCGCTCACTTTGCGGATCATACCTTTCGCCTCATTTACTAAATTCTCCTGCATGCGTTGCAACTCCATTTCGCGGTCCTGAGCTTCCTTCGCCCGGGTATTCCTGATAAACTGCCGAAGGCTATACCCACAAACCCCGAGAATAATGGGAACGGTAATCAGTTTATTACCCATGCTCACCTCCCTTTTCAGGTTTGTTCCCAATAACATAAACAACATAAACAAAGAACTCAGGGCCATAAAGGGTGCCATAGCCCCTTTCATATAATCAACAAACTGCAATTTCCTTTTCTCTACCGTATATTTTTGCTGAAATTGAACATGTTCTTGTAAACTGGCTCGAATGCGGGAAAGGTTCAGCTGTATTTGTGGCTGATAGTCAAACGACATGAAATGTTTTGCAAGCAATTGCTGTAAATCATTTTCTACTTGTTTAAAAAACTCCTTCAGGGCAAATATATCTTGATCCACCTGACTTTGCAGCCCCTCATGTATCCGCTGCCGAAGCGTTTCAACGGTGCCCCGGGGTAAGCACATACGCACATTTCCCATCACCACCTCCGAATCCAAATGGCTTATCTGTTGCGTAAATTGACTGACTTTCGCTAATAGCGAACGTTCATCGGTCTTCTGCCCTAAACGCTGGATCTGTTCGCTTACACCGCGTTCAAATTCATTAAAATCGCGCTGTAACTGTGTCTTTGCCTGCTGAAACACCTCCCGGAGATTGGCCTTTTCTTCTTGTTTCACACCATTCACTTCTTGTTGGGCATGAAACTTCTTAGTACGTAAATCTTTCTCCTGCTGTGCGATAAAAAGGTTAAAGGCATCGCTGATCTTTTCTAAACCTTCCACCAAACGCCATCCCAGCAGCAAAGGCAACTTCGCCGGTAATTGAAGGGACGACAATAACTCTTCTACGGTAGATGGTTGCCGATCCCAAGCAACAGCCATGACCTTTAGCCCCTCATTTTGCACCAATAACGGTTCTGCACAGGCATGTATGTGGATCAAGCATCCACCTTCCGACTGTAGCCGCAGGACAATGGGCAACAATTCTGTCGCATCGGGTGCCTCTGCATTAAACCAGTAAACCAATTTACAGGTAGGTAAAAGCTTGCGGGTATTACGGATGGGGAGATGTGCAGAATTGTACACCTCGATATCCATCGCTAAAGCCGTTTCCTGTAACATATGCCGATAGGCATAACGGGATGATTGATTTTGTAAAGATTGTGTAAGGGTTGCCGCTTCTGTAGCGGAAATATGAAAGAAAGCGAGAAACTGTTCCAATTGGGCCTCGTTGGGTGAATCTAACCAGACAACCTCCATTGGAAACACCAGGCGCTGTTGTAACAAAGATCGAACATCTCCTAAATGCGATTTCAGGTGATGTCCTGCTTCCATACCCGGATATTGTGCCATCAGCTGATCCAGACCTTCAGATGCCTTTTGATAACGATCGGCAAATGTCTTGGGCAATTCTAATCGTTCTTCTGCCATCATGATTGCTAAAATGAAAAGTCGCCACCAGAGGAGGCCGAATTTCGTGCCGATTCGATTTCCGACAGTACGTTGTGCGCCTCTGAAAGAAGGCCATCCAGCTCGCTTTTAATCTGTTCGGCTTCGTGTTGTTGATTACGCACTTGTTCCGCACAATCACGCGCCTCATCTTCCAGTCTGGCTATTTCTTCTTTTAAGGACGTGGCCTCATCTTTCAAACTGCTAATTTCCTGTTTCAAGTTTTCTGCTTCGTCACGCAAATGCTCGGTTTCTTCTTTGCTCGTCTGCGCCTCTTGACGTAAATCTTGCGTTTCCGTTAACACGTCGTTCGTCTGGTCATGTAAGGCCTGTGTCTCCTCGTATAACTGCTGCGTTTGATCGTGCGTGCTCTGCGTTTGATCATGAAGCTCCTGCGTCGTGTCATGCAATTGCTGGGTCGTATCGTGCAGTTGCTGCGTTTGGTCATGAAACTCCTGCGTCGTGTCATGCAATTGCTGGGTCGTATCGTGCAGTTGCTGCGTTTG
>Ga0182737_1000123_pt1 | contig 146054 bp, 118 predicted proteins | sample eDN5th30CBELigOP_FD_128878 | JGI IMG/M metagenome (GOLD analysis project Ga0182737, IMG submission 128878) | Enriched Organic Plus compost microbial communities from Emeryville, California, USA - eDNA 5th pass 30_C BE-Lig OP (version 2) (version 2) ... | reverse complement strand
CTTCTTCTGGCCTTCTTCTGGCCTTCTTCTGGCCTTCTTCTGGCCTTCTTCTGGCCAACTTCTACCGCACATCGGGGCACGATCGTGCCCCGATCATGCTCCGAGCGGGAAAATCCCGGTACCCACACGGTCAAACCACGGTCGTGCCACGGTCAATCCCCGGTAAAAGGCAGAAGAAAGGGCGAAGTTGCTTGGGTGTTGATGCATTTCATAGTTCCTTACGGCCACCCAAACGATACAGAATGCAATATCACATTTTTTTTATTTTTTTCGTTTCTTTTCTCACAGATTATTTAGAAATTTATGCCCATACAGAAAACCATTATAAGCGTCATTTTTTTACCATAAATTTCGCTATAAAACACAAATATCTTAATGGTGTACTATACATACTATTTGCGTATGTGGAAAATTTTCTATCGTGCTGTATAGACAGTAAAAAACGAACAAATATTTACTATAAATAACTGTAATACAATAAAATAATATATAATTTAAAATTTAATTTTTTTAGTTGTTTTTTTTTGAGAACTTCGGAACTCCGACAGGTTATTAACACTTTAACCTTCGATTATTGATAATCAGAATATTAGAAATTACGGCATGGAAAAAACGAGTACAAGTGTATGGAATAGCTGTCTAGAAATCATAAAAGATAATATTCCAGCCCAAAGCTTTAAAACATGGTTTGAGCCCATCTCTGCTTTGCGTCTGGAAGGAAATGTATTAACCATACAAGTGCCCAGTTTATTTTTCTATGAATGGCTAGAAGAACATTATGTAGGGTTATTAAGAAAAACCGTAAAAAAGCAATTAGGTGAAAACGGCCGACTCGAGTACAACATCGTAGTAGAAAAATCCTCCAATAAAAACATACCTTACACAACCAATATACCATCTAACGGCAATGGCGCCGAAGGAAAAAGGCAATCGATTCCGGTACCCGTTGCCTTGAATAAAGATATCAAAAACCCCTTTGTCATCCCTGGATTAAAAAAGTTGCAGGTTGACCCCCAATTGAATCAGAATTACACATTTGACAATTTCATAGAAGGCGATTGTAATCGATTAGCACGTTCAGCCGGATTTGCTGTCGCCAGCAAACCAGGGGGAACTTCTTTCAATCCACTCATGATATACGGTGGCGTAGGACTAGGAAAAACCCATTTAGCACAAGCTATTGGAAATGAGGTAAAACGGAATATGCCCGACAAATTAGTTATCTATGTTTCTTGCGAAAAATTTTGCCAGCAGTTTGTCGATTCATTAAAAAACAATACCATTAACGACTTTGTCAATTTCTACCAAGCAATGGATGTCATTATTATGGATGACGTACATAATTTTGCAGGAAAAGACAAAACACAAGACATCTTTTTCCATATATTTAACCACCTACACCAATCCGGAAAACAAATCATCCTGACATCTGATAAGGCACCTAAAGATTTAGCGGGTCTGGAAGAGCGCCTATTGAGCCGTTTCAAATGGGGCCTATCGGCCGATATGCAAATTCCTGATCTGGAAACACGCATGGCCATTTTAAAGAAAAAAATGTATGCTGACGGCATCGACCTACCCTACGAAGTGGTGGAATATGTAGCAAACAATATAGACAATAACGTACGCGAATTGGAGGGAGCTATGGTATCTTTACTCGCTCAAGCCACTTTGAATAAAAAAGAAATTGATTTGAATTTAGCCAAATCAATGCTTAAAAACTTTATAAAGAATACGCATAAAGAAATCTCTATCGATTATATCCAAAAGCTGGTATGTGAGTATTTTGAGGTTCCCGTTGAAATGGTAAAATCAAAAACACGTAAAAGAGAGATTGTACAAGCTAGACAGATCTCTATGTATCTTGCTAAAAACCACACAAAAACATCTCTAAAGTCTATCGGGGCTTATTTCGGTGGCCGTGATCATTCCACCGTAATCTATGCTTGCCAAACGGTAGAAGATTTGATTGATACAGACAAAAAATTCAAATCATATGTTCAGGACATACAGAAAAAGCTTAAAATGAGCTAGAACTAAAACATTTTAAACAAAAAAAGGGGCTATCACGATAGCCCCTTTTTTTGTTTAAAAGTGAATTATTTTACAGCAATTTGCTTCACAACGGGCTTTTCTTCAATCTTTTTACCAACAACAACACCTAAAATACCGTCATGGTAATTTGCCTCAATCTTATTCACATCAACTGTTTCTGGCAAAGTAAAAGAACGTTTAAATGAACTATAGCCAAATTCTTTTCGACTATACTTCTTGGTCTCATCCAAGCTTTCAGCCTGATGCTCTCCACTCACCGTAAGCACATCTTTTTCTACATGAATCTGAAAATCTTCTTTGCTAAATCCAGGAACAGCAAACTCAACCTGGAAATTGTCAGCCGTTTCGATCACATTAACAGCTGGCCCTTTCGAAAAACTACGACCAGCAATAGATGCGTCATAAAACAAATTATCAATCAGGTTATTAACCCATGGATCTAATGCCTTCGCCTTGTTACTATGCTCAATAAATCTTGAAATATTCATTTGTTATCCTCCTAATTATTTAAATTAAAACATCCTTGTCTTTCAAATAAAATACCAAACCAACTAAAGTCTAGTATTCACAAATAGTTATGACAAAAAGTCATTAAAAATAATAACAAAAAGACAAAATGTCTTAAAACTATTCTTTCTGTTTATAAGAGGTCACTAAATACCAAGAAATATCCAAACAAAAACAATTAACTGTATCTTTGTACAGGATCATTCTTTTAAGTAATAGATTTGCTCGAATTGGGCATATAAAAGGATTTACAGATGAGCGCAGATATAACAACAGTAGAAAATGCTCCACTCAAGTTAACAGAAGGAGCAGTAAAAGAATTAAAAAAATTACGGGAACAACAAGAAATTTTGGACGATTTTGGTCTACGTGTTGGTGTTGAAGGTGGTGGTTGCGCCGGAATGAATTATATACTCGGATTCGATCAAAAAAAAGAGGGCGACACAGAGTATATCATTTCAGGCATTAGAGTCTTTATGAACAAGGCACACGGCTTGTATTTAGCCGGAATGGAAATCGATTTTCAAAACGGCTTGAATGCCCGCGGCTTTACTTTCAATAATCCCAACGCGTCGAGCACTTGTGGATGTGGCACATCTTTTTCTGCTTAAGCACAAAAATATACATTCCTACACATCTTTTTCTTCCCTAAAACAGTATCCAATTTTTAGGGAAGAAAAACTTGTTCTTAAGCATTTATTTTTAATCCCAAAAACTGAATCAGTTTGTCGGCCAAGATTGCAGCAATCTTATAATAAGATTGAACACTCCATCCGGCTACATGTGGAGTCAACAGCACTTTTTCGCTCGCCATTAACCCTTCATACCACTCAGTTTGACTTAAGGCTGGGAATTTTTCTACGGGCAATACATCTAATGCAGCACCCAGTACTTTACCCTGATCAAGCTGTGTTAAAAGCGCACTTATATCAACAATTTCTCCTCGCGATGTATTTAAAAAGAAAATAGGCTTATTGAACTGCTCAAGATACATATGATTGATCAAATTGCGCGTTTCTGAAGTTAGAGGAATATGCAAGCTAAGCACATCTGCCTCTTTCATCACCTGTTCCATACTAGCCTCTTCTGCATACACGTTAGAAAACCCGGTCTTATATTTATCATAAGCAATAACACGCACATCAAAACCAGCTAGTTTTCTAGCCATGGCTTGGCCGTTATTCCCGTAACCAATGAGCGCTATCGTTTTTCCACCAAGTTCAACACCCCGATTCGGCTCACGCAACCATAGCCCCTTCCTAATTTCTTTATCACCTTTTGACAAGTTGTTCAAAAGTGAAAGCAGCATCCCCATAGCATGTTCGGCTACCGCATCGCAATTTCCCTCAGGAGCGTTTAATAGTACAACTCCTTTTTGTCGCGCAAGTTCATCATCAATGTTGTCCATCCCCGCCCCAGCTCTTCCAATACATTTTAAATTACCCGCTCGCTCAAAGACCTGCTCTCCCACTTTAAATTTAGACCGAATGATAAGCACCTCATAATCTGGGAGTATCTCGAGTGCTTCCTCCAAAGTGATATCAGGTCTGTAAGTATATATTACCCCTATTTGATCTAATCTTTCTAAAAAAACCGGATGAATATCATCCACAATTAACACTTTCCAATGGCTCATTGTTCCTTGTTCACTTATCATGATCTGTTGGCATTTATACTCTTTTCTATCTGATTGGTCAATTGTACAAAATCTGCAACACTCAATCGCTCCGCTCGTTGCTCCAGCATCGGCTCAGTAACCATATGCTCTTTATTTACCAAGCCAGATAATGCATTTCGCAAGGTTTTACGCCGCTGATTGAACCCCGCCTTTACAACCGCCCAGAATAACTTTTCATTACATGCCAATGATTGAACATCATTTCGCACCAAACGTATTACCCCAGACAACACCTTAGGAGGCGGATTAAACGCACCCGCTTTAACAGTAAATAGATACTCTACATGATAATATGCCTGAAGGAGCACACTTAAAATACCGTATACTTTACTCCCCGGTTTTGCCGTGCAACGTTCAGCAACCTCCTTTTGAAACATGCCGACCACTTCTACTACCCGATCGCGATTTTCAAGTACCTTAAAAAGTATTTGAGAAGAAATATTATAAGGAAAATTTCCAATAACTGCCATAGGTTCATTACTAAAAATCTGGAAGTCTAATGCTAAAAAATCGCCATGAATAAGCCGATCATCAGAAACCACATACTTATTGGCCAAGAACGCAACAGATTCCTGATCCAAATCGATCAACCATGTTTGAAAGCGTTTATCAACTAGCAGAAAATCAGTTAAAACACCCATTCCCGGCCCTACTTCTAAAACCACCCGATAACGTTCTTCTGGGTGCAAAGCACCTACGATTTTTCCTGCTATATTTTTATCGGTAAGAAAGTGTTGGCCAAGATGTTTTTTTGCACGAACTTGCGTCATTGCTGGTGATTACATTTTGGTTCAAAGATACACTTATTAAACCGCTTTTAAACATAATTGCATATAAATTCATTTTTACCTAAGTTTGGCCTATTCAAAACAGAAATCAGGTATGCGTGATAAGTTAAAAGTAGGCATTAGTATCGGCGACGTGAATGGGATTGGGTTAGAAATAATCATTAAAACACTAGCAGACAACCGATTACTAGATTTTTTCACACCAATTGTTTACGGAAATACCAAAGTTGCATCTTTTCACCGTAAGGCTATCGGAATCAACGATTTCAGTTTCAATGTAATCAATCATCCTGATCAAGCGCATGAAAAACGCCCCAACATGATTAATTGTTGGCAAGAAGATGTCAAAATCACCTTGGGAGAGTCTAATGAAATTGGAGGGAAATATGCTTTGATATCCCTTGAACGTGCCACTACCGATTTAATCAATGGTAAAATCGATGTATTGGTCACTGCACCTATTAATAAGCACAATATACAACAAGAAAATTTCAAATTTCCCGGCCATACAGAGTATATACAAGCCAAAACCAATTCAGAGGACGTATTGATGTTTATGATCAGTGACGAGCTCAAGGTGGGTGTCGTTACGGGGCATATACCTGTTAATGAGATAGCGGCCCACATAAATCAGCAGGCAATCTTAAAAAAACTCGATTTAATGAACAATAGTCTGAAAGCAGACTTCTGGATACAAAAGCCCAAAATAGCTGTTTTAGGGCTGAATCCGCATGCCGGTGATAATGGATTAATCGGCACTGAGGATCAAAATATCATTATTCCAGCTATTCAAGAAGCAAACAGCAAAGGTATTTTTACCTTTGGCCCCTATGCGGCTGATGGCTTTTTTGCAGGTGATGGCTATCAGCATTTTGATGGGATTTTGGCGATGTATCATGATCAGGGCCTTATCCCTTTTAAGCAAATTGCTTTTCATAATGGCGTAAATTTCACGGCCGGTTTACCTGTTGTCCGAACATCCCCTGATCACGGTACAGGCTATGATATTGCCGGAAAAAACAGGGCCTCTGAACAATCTTTTCGAGAAGCCATTTTTGCCGCTATCCGGATTGCACGAAATCGGCACGAACAAGAAGCGTTAACAGCTAACCCACTAAAGGTAAGAAAGCTTACAAAGGATCGGGATTGATTATGAGTTGTGCGTTATAGGTTTGCCAGTCTTTCGGTATAAATTTAAAAAAACTTTCACATCTAAGTTATTATTTCTAAATTTGCGAGCTTAATTATCGTGCCTTGAAAATTTTAAATCAATATCGCATACCGTTCACCGGTTTAAAGCCCGGGCAACATGCTTTTGAATTTGAAATAGATAAAAGCTTTTTCGATGCATTCGAATATTCCATTGTAAAAGATGGCCATTTAAAAGTATCGGTACTATTGGATAAGCAGGAAACGATGATGATAACAAACATACATGTCGATGGCACTATTGTATTAACTTGTGATGTTTGCTTAAATCAGTTTGACAGTCCTTGTAACATACAAGAGCGACTGATTGTTAAATTTGATGAACAAGATGATGTATCCGAATCGACCGATGAAATCTTAGTACTTAAAAAAAGTGAGCACACGTTAGATTTAACACATGTCATTTACGAGTACATCAATCTATCGGTTCCCTCATATGCTAGGTGCGAAGAACAGGGCATCAATGCAACATGCGATCCGGCGATGATTCATAAACTAGAAAATCTAAGCAACCAGGAAACAGATCTTAATCAGGTCGATCCTCGGTGGGATATATTAAAAAACATAAAAAACAATCATTAAATAAAAAGACGAGATGGCACATCCAAAACGTAAAACCTCAAAATCTAGAAGAGATAAGAGAAGAACACACTATAAGGCAGAATTGCCTAGCTTAACAACTTGCCAAACTACCGGTGCTGTACACTTACCACATCGTGCATATAACGTAGATGGCAATCTATATTACAATGGCAAGTTACTTATTGAAAACACCTCGATTGCATAAGTTGATTTTCAATAGTTAGTAAAAAAACATCCCAAAGTACCGCGCTATTTGCAAAAAAATGCGGTACTTTGGGATGTTTTAGTTAACAGTGAAAAGTAAACGATAAATCAAGGATGAAGATTGGCTTAGATATTATGGGAGGCGATTATGCTCCTAGAGCAGCTGTTTTAGGGGCAGTAGAAGCTTCGAAGATATTATCGGATAATCAGCATATTGTACTTATTGGCAATAAGGAACTGGCGCTCCCTATCTTAGAGGAAGCCAATGTTGATCCATCTATATTTGAATTTGTACATACAACCGAAACCATCGGTATGGGCGAACACCCTACCAAAGCAATTACACAAAAACCAAATGCCAGCATTACCTTAGGTTTTCAATTATTAAAAGAAGGGCAGATTGACTCTTTCTCTTCAGCAGGTAATACAGGAGCGATGCTCGTTGGATCTGTATTCAGTATCAAAACCATACCCGGCGTTATACGTCCGGCTATCGCTACGAATGTACCTCGTTTAAACCAAGGATACAGTGTCCTGTTGGATGTTGGGGCAAATGCAGATTGTAAACCGGATGCCTTACTACAATTTGGTATTTTAGGGAGCTTATATGCACAACATGTTTATGGAAACGAAAACCCTGCAGTTGCGTTGTTGAGCATTGGAGAAGAAGAAGAAAAAGGCAATATGTTAACAATTGCCGCGCATGCTTTAATGAAAGAAAGCAACTCCATTCATTTCATTGGAAATATCGAAGGCCGAGATATTTTCGAAGACCATATTGATGTTATTGTTACGGATGGTTTTACCGGTAACGTTGTACTCAAGCTTGCCGAATCATTTTATGCCTTAACACTGAAGAAAGGTTTTAAAGACAAATTTTTTGATCGATTTAATTATGAACAATACGGTGGAAGCCCTATTTTGGGGGTAAATGCCCCTGTTATTATTGGTCATGGTATTTCAAATCCAGAAGCCATTAAAAACATGGTATTGCTTTCGCGCGATATGATCGAGTCTAAATTCATTGATAAAGTAAAGGCCGCTTTTAATAAAAACTAGAATGTCTAAAATTCATGCTGCAATCACTGCTGTAAATGGCTATGTACCTGATTATATATTAACCAATCAGGAACTAGAAACCATGGTTGAAACGAATGATGAGTGGATCACCACCCGTACAGGTATTAAAGAACGACGTATCTTAAAGGGAGAAGGTTTAGCAACCTCCGATATGGCTGTCCCAGCGGTCGAAGGTCTGTTGCGTAAGCGCGGCATTTCTGCTGAAGAAATTGATTTAATTATTTTCTGTACCAGCACCCCCGACATGCCTTTCCCCGCTACGGCAAATATCTTAGCCGATAAAGTAGGGGCAACTAACGCTTGGGGATTTGACTTACAAGCAGCCTGTTCAGGTTTTATTTATGGCCTAACCACAGGCGCACAATTTATTGAATCAGGCAAACATCAAAAGGTACTCGTCGTAGGCGGAGATAAGATGTCGTCTATTATCAATTACGAAGATCGAGCAACCTGCATTATATTTGGTGACGGATGTGGCGCTGTGCTATTAGAACCCAATACAGAAGGCTTTGGCGTGTTGGATGCTATCTTGAAAAGTGATGGTAGCGGAAAAGAGTTCTTAAATATTAAGGCCGGTGGCTCATTGCTTCCAGCTAGTCATGAAACAGTGGATCAAAAGCTCCATTATGCTTTCCAAGAAGGCCGAACCGTTTTTAAATTTGCTGTAACAAATATGGCCAATGTAGCTGCAGAAATTATGGAGCGGAATCACTTAACTGCAGATGATGTACAATGGCTTGTACCCCATCAAGCTAATAAAAGAATTATCGATGCAACAGCAGAACGCATGGGTGTAGGAGCCGAAAAGGTCATGATCAATATTCAAAAATATGGAAATACCACAAGCGGCACCATTCCATTGTGTTTATGGGAATGGGAAAATCAATTAAAAAAGGGTGACGTATTAATCTTAGCTGCTTTTGGTGGCGGCTTTACTTGGGGATCCGTATATCTTAAATGGGCATATTAGCCAACAACTACCCCGAGTTTTTTCTATTAGTGTTCGTGAATACCAAGCATTTTATCTAAGTTTGCACACAGCTTATTTTCACATCAACCATAATAAGTTTAGATATTAAACACAGAAACAACGCATATGAGCATGGATATTAAACAGATACAAGACCTGATTAAATTTGTTGCCAAATCAGGTGTCAACGAAGTCGCTATTGAAGAGAAAGACTTCAAGATCACAATAAAAACAAATCAGGAGCCCACTTATGTAACAGCAACTGTACCTACGGCAGCTCCTATAATCCCCTCCCCCGCAACGGCTATTCCTCAGTCAGCTCCACAAACTGCTGCTGAAACAACGAATCAACCAAAAGCAACAGACGATTCTTCAAAATATGTGACTGTAAAATCACCCATGATTGGCACATTCTACCGATCTTCTAGCCCAGATAAAGCACCTTTCGTCAATGTAGGAGATGAAATAAAAGCAGGGCAAGTTATCTGTATTGTAGAGGCGATGAAGTTATTCAACGAAATTGAATCTGATATCTCTGGAAAAATTGTTAAAGTGCTCATTGATAACGCACAACCAGTAGAGTACGATCAACCTTTATTCTTAGTTGATCCTTCTTAATCAATCGCATTACATTGGTTTATTTATCAAATTCATGTTTAAAAAAATATTAATAGCTAATCGCGGAGAAATTGCATTGCGTGTTATTAGAACATGCAAAGAAATGGGTATCAAAAGTGTTGCCGTATATTCAACTGCCGACCGCGAAAGTCTTCATGTTCGTTTTGCAGATGAAGCTGTTTGCATCGGGCCTCCTGCCAGTAGAGATTCTTATCTGAATATTCCAAATATCATTGCAGCTGCCGAATTAACAAATGCTGATGCCATTCACCCTGGTTACGGTTTTTTATCAGAGAATGAAAAATTTTCGGCTATATGTCGTGATTATGGCATTAAATTTATCGGTGCCACACCAGAGCAGATCCGGGGCATGGGAGATAAAGCTTCAGCGAAAGAGACCATGCGCCAAGCTGGAGTACCTACGATTCCAGGTTCTGATGGTTTAGTTCCTTCTATTGCAATAGGATTAAAAACGGCCAATGAAATTGGGTATCCAGTTATACTAAAAGCAACAGCTGGTGGTGGTGGCCGTGGCATGCGTGTTGTTTGGAACGACAACGAGTTTGAGCCGGCATGGGATTCTGCCCGCCAAGAAGCTGGAGCAGCTTTTGGAAATGACGGCATATATCTTGAAAAATTTGTTGAAGACCCACGCCATATAGAAATTCAGGTCATTGGCGATCAATATGGTACCGTATGCCATTTATCTGAACGAGATTGCTCTATCCAAAGAAGGCACCAAAAACTAGTCGAAGAGGCCCCTTCTCCTTTTATTACACCTGAACTCAGACAGAAAATGGGTGAAGCAGCTATTGCTGGTGCAAAGGCTGTGAATTACGAAGGTGCAGGAACCATCGAATTTCTAGTAGACAAACACAGGAACTTCTATTTCATGGAAATGAACACCCGTATACAAGTAGAACATCCGGTTACGGAAGAAGTCATTAACTTTGACCTGATTAAGGAACAGATTAAAGTTGCTGCTGGTGTGCCCTTATCGGGAAAAAATTACGAACCGAATATGCACGCTATCGAGTGTCGAATCAATGCCGAGGATCCATTCAATGGTTTCAGACCATCTCCAGGAAAAATTACAACCTTCCATTCTCCTGGAGGTCATGGGGTTCGAATTGATACGCATGTATATGCTGGTTATCAAATTCCGCCCAATTACGATTCTATGATTGCTAAACTTATTTGTGTTGCCCAAACGAGAGAAGAAGCTATCTCTACCATGGAAAGAGCACTTAGTGAGTTCGTTATTGAGGGGGTAAAGACCACCATTCCGCTGCATTTGAAATTGATGCGGGATCCTAACTTCAGGGCTGGTAATTTTACAACGAAGTTTATGGAGACTTTTGATCTTTCAGAATAAGATATGACAATAACCTTATATAATCTTTACATATCATACCATTCTTAATTGTAAGAATGGTATTTTTGTTTGTTTTTAGGTACTCAACGCATTGATTAACCCATTACGTTTCTGGTTTATAATGAACGGGGTTTCCATTTAAAGAAAATATGAGCGAGATTTCTGGCAAGAAAATTATTGAAACTATTAAACAAAAAGGCAAATCACTAGAAGCTGAAATGTCTTTTTTTGACCATCTGGAAGTTTTAAGATGGCATCTCATCCGTTCTGCAATTGCAATTGCCCTATTTATGGGCTTGGCATTTACTTTTTACGATTTTATATTTGATACCATCATCATGGGCCCCAAAAAACCAGAATTTTGGACTTACCGAATGATGTGCTTGATTGGAGAACGCTTTCAGCTAGGGCCAGATTTCTGCGTCACAGATATTCCAATTAATATTATCAATACAGATATGGCAGGTCAATTCACTCTGCAACTGAACTCATCCCTATTAATTGGCTTAGTCCTCGGGTTTCCTTATTTGCTTTACGAAATCTGGTTATTTGTAAGGCCGGCACTAACAGATATTGAACGAAAATCAGCCAATGGCTTTGTGTTCTACGCAACCTTGTTGTTTATTTTAGGCATTTTATTTGGCTATTTTATGATTTCGCCGTTATCGGTCAATTTCTTAGCCCATTACTCGGTCAGTCCGGAAATTGACAATCAAATAACTGTCGATTCATATTTATCCTCTGTTGCCACCTTAACGCTGGGCACCGGGGTTGTTTTCGAACTTCCCATCATTATCTACATCCTATCAAAAATTGGCATTATGACACCAGAATTCATGCGTTCGACGAGAAGATATGCCATTGTTTTGATTTTAGTTATTGCAGCCATTGTTACACCAACACCAGACATTTTGACCATGCTAACCGTCAGTTTCCCACTATTCTTATTATATGAATTAAGTATTGTCATAGCCGGAAGGGTACAGAAAACAAAACTGAAAGCGGAACAGGAATTTTATAACGATAGTAAATAAATTAAATAGCACATCAGCATAAAGACATCATGAATACAATAAATAAAATAGCTATTGGCAGCGATCATGCGGGCTTTGCATATAAGACCATTTTGGTTGAATACTTGAGAACCTTGGGCTATTCGGTTACAGACTTTGGAACAAACAGCAATGACTCTGTTGATTATCCTGATTTTGCTCATCCTACAGCCCTTGCAGTTGAAAGTGGGGCCTGCGATGCGGGCGTTCTTATATGTGGCAGTGCCAATGGTGTTGCGATAACGGCCAACAAACATCAAGGCATTCGTGCTGCCATTTGTTGGGAACCTGAAATAGCTACGCTGGCACGCCAACATAATGATGCGAACATGATTTGCTTACCCGCTCGATTTACAGAAATAGAACTGTGTAAAGAGATGGTCAAACTTTTTATGACAACAGCCTTTGAAGGTGGTCGGCATGGAACCCGTGTAGGCAAAATTTCCTGTGTTTAAATGCCCCACCGTTCATGATGGCCTTTAAAAAATTTTGGCTTTGGTATCTCATTAGTCTTGCAAATAGTGGTTGCTTTGCACAAAACCAGCCACCAACAGCATATGCCGACTATATTGATACCCTTTCTGCCAAAAAACATTTGCAGATCATTGCTTCTGATGCTTTTGAAGGACGAGAAACGGGAAAACGGGGTGCTGAACGAGCGGCCCAGTATATTGCCACACAATTTGAATCTATTGGGCTTACGGCTCCTGTTAATCACACCTTTTTTCAATCCGTTAAGCTCACTACTACCAAATTTTATGTCGATCATTTTCAAATAGGCACAACCCCATTCCATTCAGGGAAAGACTTTTTGATTATTCAACCGGCTATTCAGCAGCATATTCGAGATAATCAGATCGTATGCGTTGGTTATGGTAAAAAAAGCAGCGAACAGCATACAGTAGATTTTTCTATTCGAAATAAAGTTGTGTTATTGATAGATGAGAGCAAGGTATCAAAACATGGAAATAACCAACACATTCAAAATCTCTTAAGTCAAAAACCTAAGCTTATTCTGTCTGCATCTGCAACTGCCGACTCACTTTTAAAGCGTGTTAAAGAAATTCAACATGAAGAGATTATCCGATTACAAGAAGATGTAGCATCAGACACGATCAATAGCCAGGCAGAAACTCCAGTGGTTTACATATCGGCACAAACTGCAAACCGCATTTTAGCATCAGGTAATCGAACGCTTCAACAATTCACCACTGAAATGAACCGTCAACGGGAGCCCATCAACTTCCGGTTCGATACACACCTGGATCTTTCGTTTGGCATACGGGCCGTTCCTGTAAAGGCTCAAAATGTACTGGGCTATATGGAGGGGACAGATTTAAAGAATGAATTACTTATCATCACCGCCCATTATGATCATATCGGTATAAATCCGGACGGACAGATAAATAACGGAGCTGATGATGACGGATCAGGTGTTACGGGCGTGCTTGAAATTGCGAAAGCTTTTTCTGCAGCAAAAAAGAATGGACAAGGCCCGCGAAGGAGTATCCTGTTCATGACAGTTACCGGAGAAGAAAAGGGTCTTTTAGGTTCTGATTATTATACACGTCACCCCATTTTTCCCTTAGCCAGCACCATTGCCAATCTAAATATAGATATGATCGGAAGAATTGATCCTCGCCATACAACCAATCCAAATTATGTATACCTGGTTGGATCAGATAAGTTGAGCTCCACGTTGCATCAGATTAGCGAAACAGCAAATAGTCAATACACCAAATTGCAATTAGACTATAAGTATAATGATCCTACTGATCCAGAGCGGATCTATTACCGTTCTGATCACTATAATTTTGCCAAGCATAATATCCCAGTGATTTTTTATTTTAATGGCGTACATGCGGACTATCACGACATAGGCGACACTGTCGACAAAATTGACTTTAACTTACTTACCAGGCGAGCGAAGTTGGTTTTTTATACAGCTTGGGACTTAGCAAATAGAGATCAACGACCGTTGGTTGATGCAAACAAAAAATAAGTTTTTCTTATTTACGTTATAGTATTAAAGTGTTTTTTCATGTCAACAAAACAAGCAGCAGATTTCATCTCGGCAAGCGAACAAAAAGTATTTGATGTACAACATAGAAAGGTTATCAACTTCAATATTGACCGATATCAGCTTGCTGTTGACAATGGATTAAAACGCTGGAATAGCTTGGAAAATGCCAAGCGTAAAGCCCATATGATTAAATGGAAGGTAATGGAGAACCTAGACAAGCTATTACCTGAGTTTGAATCTAATTTTCAAAAAAATGGGGGGAAAGTGATATGGGCTAATGATATCCAAGAGGCACAGCAAGAAATTTTAAATATTGCAAAACGCGCTGGTGCCAAAACCATAGTCAAATCTAAGTCTATGGTAACTGAAGAGATTCACTTAAATGATTTCTTAGAAGAGCATCATATTCGTGCTATTGAAACCGACCTAGGCGAATATATTGTACAGCTACTTGGACAAAAACCTTATCATATCGTTACTCCAGCAATGCATCTGAGCTTGGCAGACATTTCAAAACTCTTTCACGAGCGTTTTGGAACACCTCTCGATGCCAGTCCGGAGCAATTAACCTTAAAAGCACGTGAACTTTTAAGGGATGAATTCCGCTCGGCCGAAGTGGGTATAACAGGTGCGAATTTCCTAATTGCTGATACAGGAGGAATTGCCATTACGGAAAACGAAGGTAATGCTCGCTTATGCACCACGTTTCCTAAAATCCACATTGCCATCGTGGGTATTGAAAAACTGATTCCGTCTATTCAAGACCTAGATTTGTATTGGCCTTTGTTAGCCAGCCATGGAACGGGGCAGAATCTAACTGTATACAACACCATACTCCATGGCCCTAAAAAAGAGCATGAGAGCGATGGTCCGGAAGAAATGTATGTCATTCTTTTAGATAATGGGCGTACCGATTTGTTGGCACAAAAAGAACAACGGCAAGGTTTATATTGCATTCGGTGCGGGGCTTGTTTAAACGCTTGCCCTGTATATAAGAATGTAGGTGGACATAGTTATGGTACAACATATAGCGGGCCAATTGGCTCCATTATCACACCACATATGAAAGGTATGGCAGATTTTAAGCACCTCAGCTATGCCAGTAGTTTATGTGGTAAATGTACCGAAGTATGTCCTGTAAAAATAGATATTCATAAAATGCTATTACTGAATCGACGCGATGCTGTAAAAGCTGGAGAAACAACTATTGCTGAAAAATGGGGATGGAAACTGTACACGAAAATAAATGGCAAAAGGAAATGGTTAGATTTTTTTGGAGGAAAACTGAAAAATTCTACTCTCAAACGCTTTTTTAGTAAAGCTTGGGGTAATAAACGCGCATTACCGGAGGTGACTTCAAGTTCTTTTAGCAAACAATGGCAAGAACAACAGAAAGAAATCGACCAGCAGCGGAAAGGCCATTAAATCGTTAATTGCTAAATCTGAAAGAAAAAGAGCTTTGATAATAATTATAATCCATACCTTCTTCCTTGCTCGGATTAGCGTAAACAGTTTGTAATAGCCATAAGCCAGACCGATTCAGTTTAAAATAAATCTTTCCTTCGGCATTTGATCGATATTTTGCCGCGTGTATCTGCCCTGAATTCGATTTTGTATAAATGGTTGTACTTGTGCCTTCCTGTGGCTTCCCGTTTAATAAAATAATTGCTGTGATATCATCTCCATATTGAAGTTTATATGGGTTTTGTTCCAATACAATTTCCAGCTGCTTACATTCTTGGCTCTTATATAGGTTACCATTTGATTTATCTGTGATGGTCAAGGCTTTTGCTGTAAAGAAGGTATTAGCTGTATAATCGGTAGTAAAGCCTGAAGAATCAATAACCGTTGCCAAATCGGTCAAATTTTCTGTTTTAGCAAAATCTTCAACCACCAATTGATCATAGGTCACAGCCCCCCCCTTAAATTCAATAGCCAATAGACTTTGTCCTCCTTCTTGTTGTATAGCGGTGTAACGCATGAAGCTTTTATCCAAGGAAATGGTATCGTTAACTTTTTTACCCCCTTGTGTATAATTGGCATAATTCAAATTCTTAACGGCTTCAGGTGCTATTTCCGTAGTATCCAAGCCTCTGCCCTGAAAAATCGTATAGGTAATGCTATCTCCTTTTGCAGCGATATAGGAATTAGCTATTAGTGAATAATCTTGGGCATAACCTTTTATAGACAAAAAAACAGCTAGGATAACAAAAAAACAAGCTCTAAAGATATGATACATGTGATGAACGATTATTATAGGTTCAAACCTAATATAAAAATTTTATTTGGGAAAGGTTTCATGCTAATTTTAACACTTTTGCAGTTCCATTATGCTGAGTGGTTTACATCATTTCAAAGATACCCGCAGCCCCTTGTCCTGCTCCCACACACATCGTTACCATACCATAACGCTGTTTTCTTTTTTTCAACTCATTAAAAAGTTGAACACTTAGTTTTGCCCCAGTACAACCCAGTGGATGTCCCAATGCGATAGCACCTCCGTTTACATTCAGTATTTCTGTATTGAGATCAAGCGTCCGGATTACCGCTAACGACTGTGAAGCAAATGCTTCATTAAGCTCTATTAAATTTAAATCATCGAGCCGCAGTCCCGCCTGTTTAAGGGCCTTAGGTATTGCATGTATGGGGCCAATTCCCATAATACGCGGTGGTACGCCAGCAACACTATAACTGAGCAAGCGAGCGAGCGGTTCTACCCCCAAAGACTTGACCTTTTGTTCGGACACTACTAAAACAAATGCCGCACCGTCTGATGTTTGCGATGAATTTCCAGCAGTAATCACCCCATCAGCAGCAAAAACCGGTTTTAAATTGGCTAATGCCTCCAGATTGGTATCCGATCGCGGCCCTTCATCCGTATCCACTATATAAGACCGCGTGGCGAGCTGATTGTTTTTCACAACGCGTTCGTCGACCAAAAAAGGAACAATTTCTGCCTTAAACCGACCCGTTTCAATTGCCTTCAATGCTTTTTGATGTGAATGAAGGGAAAAGGCATCCATGTCTTCCCTGCTCACGTTAAATTCCTTTGCAACGGCCTCAGCTGTTAATCCCATGTTCCAATACCAGTCGGGATGCAATTTAGCGACTTCCGGATTGGGTACGACCTTCCATCCGCCCATAGGCATACCCGACATGACTTCTGCCCCACCAGCAACAATTATATCGGCCATGCCCGCTTTAATTTTTGCAACTGCAGTTGCTATCGTCTCCAGACCCGATGCGCAATAGCGATTAACAGTCACCCCCGCTACCTTATCAGTATCTAAAGCCATTAATGATATCAAGCGTCCAACATTTAACCCCTGTTCTGCTTCAGGGGTAGCATTGCCAACAATCACATCATCTATCTCTTGAGGATCAAGCTGAGGAATACTTTGGATTAAATGCCTAATCACCTTCGCTGCTAAATCATCGGTACGCGTAAACCGAAACCCTCCCTTAGGAGCTTTTCCAACCGCTGTCCTATAACCTGCTATGATGTATGCTTCCATATTTTAGTTTTTAGTACGATGTGCTTCTAATTTCTCAACGGCTTACCTTTGGTTAACATATGTTGTATGCGTTCCAGCGTTTTCCTTTCAGTAGTCAATTCCAAGAAAGCCTGCCGTTCAAGATCCAATAGATACTGCTCAGAAACCATCGTGGGTGCAGATAGATCGCCACCACACATAACCCATCCCAATTTTTCAGAAATGTACTGATCGTACTCACTGATGTAATGGCCTGAGCGCATCGAGTTAGCTCCTACGTATACCATGCCCAAACCTTGTTTTCCCAAAACCTGAATATCCGATCGCATTGAGGGTGGTGTATAACCCGCATTGGCTAAAGCAAGTGCTTTTGCTTTCGCATCGGCTAGCAATCGGTTTCGATTGATGCTGATGGCATATTTACCTTTTTCTAAATAGCCCAATTCATAAGCTTCTTCTGCAGACGTGCTTACTTTTGCCTGCCCAATGGTTAAAAAGCGATCGCGCAACACGACTTGGTCAATTTGACCCCTATGGTAAGCATCAGATGCGCGAAGCGCAAACTCTTTAGTCCCACCACCTCCAGGAATAAGTCCAACGCCAAACTCAACCAAACCCATATAGGTTTCCGCATGCAACTGAACGAAATCCGCATGCATGGCAAATTCACATCCTCCTCCCAGCGTCAAGTTAAATGGTGCAACAACTACCGGTATATTCGAATAGCGAATGCGCATAGACGTATCCTGAAATAACTTGATTGCATGATTCAGCGCTACCTGATCTTGCTCCACTGCCATCGTGAAAATCATGCCAATATTCGCGCCAGCAGAAAAAAGAGCACCATCGTTTCCAATCACCAGCCCTTTATATTCACGTTCAGCCAAATCGATCGCATAATGGATCCCAGCAATCACGTCCGCATCGATTGCATTCATTTTGGTATGTATTTCAGCATGGATAATACCATCGCCCAAATCGATGATGGAAACTCCATCATTCTTCCAGCAGGTATTGTTGGCTTGAAGGTTATCCAGCTTGATATAAGCCTCTTCTCCCGGGATGGGTTGATAACTTTTACTGTTGGTGTCATAAAACAAACGTTGCCCTTTATCCACTTTATAAAAAGAAGTAAAGCCCCCATCCAACATATCATATACCCATTGAGCCGCTTGACCGCTTTGTCCGGGCAATCGCTTTTCAGCCACTTCCATATTTTTCAACGTTTCGCTCACACCCAATGCATCCCATATTTGAAAAGGCCCCAAATCCCAACCAAATCCAGCACGCATAGCATCGTCTATACGGAAAAGCTCGTCGGTAATTTCAGGTATGCGTTTCGAAACATATTCAAAGAGCGGATAGTGCATGGCCCGGAAAAAAGTAGCTGCCATATCCGTACCACGCTCATATGTTTTCATTCGTGCTACCAAATCTGCTTCTTTTTTTGTCTCTTCTAGAGTAGATAATTTAATCTGCTTTTGTTTTCGATATGTTGTTGATTGAATATCAAGCACCAAAATCTCACTATTTCCATTTGCATCTTTTTCTTTTTTATAAAAACCTTGTTTGGTTTTTTCGCCTAACCATTTATGTGCTAGCATATGCTCGATATAGGCGGGGAGCTTAAATATTTCGCGTGCCTCATCTTGCGGTGCATTTTCATAAAGCCCATTCGCTACATGAACCAGTGTATCCAATCCAACCACATCTGCTGTTCGGAAAGTAGCCGATTTTGGATGCCCCATAGCGGGACCAGTAAATTTGTCTACCGCTTCTATATCCAAAGCTAATTGTTCTGTCAAATGGGCGGCAGCCAACATAGCATATACCCCGATCCTATTTCCAATAAATGCGGGTGTATCTTTACATAAGACGGTCGTTTTACCTAAAAACAAATCGCCATAAAGCAAAAGGAAGTCGATAATAGCTTGGTCTGTTTCTTTGGTTGGTATAATTTCCAACAATGGTAGATAACGAGGAGGATTAAAAAAATGTGTACCACAAAAACAACGCTTAAAGTCAGCACTACGCCCTTCCGTCATAAGGTGAATGGGGATGCCGGATGTATTTGAACTAACCAAAGTATCCGGTTTCCTATGCTGCTCAACTCGATCCAATACCTGCTTTTTAATATCCAATCGTTCTACTACTACTTCGATGATCCAATCAGCTGTTGCCAAATCCTTCATATGATCTTCAAAATTGCCCGTCGTTATATAAGAACGTCGATACTGACTAAAAAGCGGTGCAGGCTTTGCCTTCAAAGTCGATTCGAGTGATTGATTCACAATACGGTTCCTGACAATTTGGTCATTTAGAGTTAAGCCTTTCTGTTGTTCTTGTGTTGATAATGTATCCGGAACAATGTCAAGCAATAACACTTGAACTCCTATATTGGCAAAGTGGCAGGCAATTCTAGACCCCATTACACCAGAGCCCAATACTGCAACGTTTTTTATTGTTCTTTTTATCATAACGGATGGAAATTGAAACTAAAGATCATCATCTGATGGTGTATATTTAACAGCGAGCTCATTTAAACGTTTTAATAAATCTACCAATTTCTGTCTTTCTGAATCTTTAAAGTGTTCATTGAGGTAGCTATTAAATGTGCGAACTAGATTTTTAGCAATTTCACGTTTTAGAAGGCCTTCATCAGTGAGAAAAACCCGCACAGAGCGCTTATCTTGTGAATCGGTTGCCCGATAAATCAACCCTTGCTGCTCCATGCCACTCAACATACGTGATAAGCTTGTAGACTTAACGCCCAATAATGCAGCAATCTGGGTAACTGCTGTCCCTTCTTTTCTGATATTAATTAACACATAGCCAGTTGCTTGTGTTATACCATATTGGGCAGTCATTTGGTTGTATCTATTCGCGATTGATTGCCAAGTAGTTTTTAAGTAATAATCGATGGTATTGTCCTGACTCATGTTTCATTATGGGATCATATCAAATTTAATTTTTAAATAACGAATAAGCAAGAAAATTTAGATTTTAAGGCATCAAAACAATAGAACAATTGCAAAAGAATTTTTAAGTTTGCAGTAGTACGTGTAATAGCTATATAATAGTGCAACTAAAACAAACAGATAGGCGTTCAGGATTAAGCTCGCAAGAGTTCCTCGACCAATATTTTAACAAAGGTATTCCAGTTATTCTGGAAGATTTTGTACGTAAAGATAGTCCGGCGTTCAGTAAATGGACGTATGATTATTTTAAGCAGATTGCAGGCGAGCAAGTTATTGCATTATATGGTAAAGAAGATACTTCCAACGATCGGGCCAAAAGTGCTCCAGTTGCCAAGATGAAGTTTGCTGAGTACCTAGATATGATTGAGCGCGAGCCTACAGATTTAAGGATATTCCTATTTAACCTGATGAAGCTGAGGCCAGAGTTGAATCATGATATTCTTTATAACGATTTGACGGGAGGAAAGGTATTAAAATGGTTGCCATTCTTATTTTTTGGGGGCGAAGGCTCCAGCACACGAAACCATTTTGATATTGACATGTCTCATGTCTTCATTACGCAATATAAGGGCATTAAGAAAATCTGGCTATTCCCCCTGGAGCAGTCGGATTTAATGTATAAGCTACCTTATAATTTTCATAGCATTGCCAATTTAAAAAACCCGGATTATACCAAGTATCCGGCATTGAAATATTTAAATGGATATGAGGCAGAAATACATCCGGGAGAAACATTGTTAATGCCTTCTGGCTATTGGCATTATATTCAATACGTTACAGAAGGTTATTCTATTAGTGTACGGGCTTTGCCAAGTAAACGTATGGATAAATGGCGCGGCTTTAGAAACTTGGTTATCACGCGCCACTTTGACAACACAATGCGCAAAATTTTTAAAGATCGTTGGTATCGTTATAAATTAGAAATCGCAACGGCTCGAGCCAATAGAGCAATCAAGCGCAGCAAATAACAGACAGTTGTTATTTGCTGCGCTTCTCTTCCGCTGTTTCATCTTCCTCTCCTCCATATATTTCATTGATCAGTGGTTTGTTCTTCTCCAATATTATCTTACGTTTCAAGCTTAATTTGGGTGTTAGCTCGCCACCGTCAATGGTCCACTCTTTCGCCAATAAAACAAATTTTTTAATTTGTTCCCAATGTCCGAACGCCGTATTGGCCTGGTCTAAAACCTGTTGGTATTTCGCTAACACGTCTTTATGGATTATTAAATCGGCACTTGAGCTTACAGGTATGCCCTTCTTTTTCGCCCACTTCTTCAATTCTTCAAAAGCCGGCACAATCAAAGCGGCCGGAAATTTCCGCCCTTCACCAATAACCATAATCTGTGCAATATACGTCGATTCCATTAATTTGTTCTCAATAAGCTGAGGAGCAATATATTTACCTCCAGCAGTTTTAAACATTTCTTTTTTCCGATCAGTGATCCGTAAAAAACCATCTGAAGTTAACTCGCCGATATCGCCTGTTTTGAAAAAGCCATTTTCATCAAAAGATGTTGCCGTGGCTTCTTCATTCTGGTAATAACCCGCTGTAATACTAGGACCTTTACATAATACTTCTCCATCTGGCGCTATTTTGACGGAAACGGATTGCAAAACTTTACCCACAGAGCCAAACTTTAAGCCATCAGGCTCGAAGTTGTTCACCGCAATAACTGGCGAGGTTTCTGTTAAGCCATAACCTTCAAGAACTGGGATACCAGCGGCCCAAAAAACGCGAGCCAATCGTTCTTGCAATGCAGCGCCACCACTGATGACTCCAACTATACGGCCCCCTAATGCTGCTTGCCATTTTTTAAAAACCAATAAGCGCGCTAACTTCAGTTGCAATTTATAGAAGATAGATTGATGCTGCGGTTCTTTAAATCGCAGTCCGAGACGAAGTGCCCAAAAGAACAGTATTCTTTTCGCTCCATTAAGTTGCTTACCTTTTTCGATAATTTTGTCATATACTTTTTCGAGTACACGTGGTACTGTAGTAAAACCATCCGGCCGTACCTCGTTGATGTCGGAAACCAGGGTATCCATACTTTCCGCATAGTAAATATGAATTCCCTTATAGAAATACAAATAGATGACCATTCGTTCAAAAATATGCGATAATGGCAGAAAACTGATAGCTGTTTGGTAAGCAGGTGGAAGCAAATGCGCACAATCTGTAAAATTGGTTATTAAATTTTTATGCGAAAGACAAACACCTTTTGGGCTTCCCGTTGTTCCGGAAGTATAAATCAATGTTAACAGGTCGTCTGGCTGTACACCATTTCGATGTATCTGTAAATCAGTGGCTGAACCTTTTCCTTCTTGTAAAACAACTTCCCAATACTTGCTCTCTTCCACCTTATCAAACGTATAAATTGGTACATTCGAATGATTGGCTTGTAATATATTCTGTATTTTATGAAACAACTCCGCTGTACCTACAAAGGCCATCTTCACATCTGCATTATTTAAAATATAGCCAAGGTCATGTTCAGATAAAGTTGGGTAGAGAGGTACTGTGGCGGCTCCAATCTGGCTGATGGCGAAATCCAGCAAATTCCATTCGATTCGATTAGCGGACATGATCGCTATTTTATCTCCTTTTACAACACCCTCCGCCAATAACCCTTTACTTAATTGATCAACCATCTCTACAAACTCGCTGGTTTCATACGTTTTCCAAAGGCCATTCGCTTTCTCGGAAATCATCTTTCGTTGGCCATAGGCCGATTGATAGAAAGGTAATAAATCAAAAATACGCTGTATTTTCTCCATAACCTATACCATTTAAAAGTTCGGGAACATCTTTTTAAAGATAAACAAAAAAAATCACCTCTGGATATGGAAAGAAACAATAAATTCTACCAAAACATGTTCTTATAACTGGTATGTCGATGTAAATTATTCTAATGAAAACCGTAACTTTGGCGGCTGATCATTTACATGATACGAGGCTTAATTATTTATTAAAGATTTACTTAGTATGAAGAAATTACTGTTTACAGTATGTTTTGCTCTTGCGCTTTCTGCCATTTCATGGCAAGCTCATGCCCAGGCTATTGATGGCTTTGATTACAAGAGTGCAATTGGTGGGCGTTTTGGAGTTGCCAACGGGATAACATTCAAGACTTTTTTAAAAGATCAGCAAGCGATCGATGTGATATTAAACTTTCGCTCGAACAACAAATACTCCACTTTTAAATTTGTTGGGCTGTACGAAATCCACAATCCCTTTGATGAAGTAGCCGGTCTACAATGGTATTATGGTGGAGGTGCAGGGATAGGAACTTATAAAAACAAAGTAACAGACAATAGTGGTGCTGCTTTCAGTATTGATGGCGTACTTGGTCTAGATTATAAAATTGATGGTGCTCCGATTGACCTTTCTCTAGATTGGAAACCCGAAATACGGTTTGCACCCGACAATACGGGTGTTGATTTTGCCGGCTTTGGCTTATCCATTCGCTTCGCATTTTAGTACATCGGGTGTCTAAAAAATTTCAGACACCCTTTTCTTACCTTTTTGAAAGCCATTGTTTTCTTAATACCAATTGCTCATTTGTAGCGTCTGCCAAAGGAATCAATGTATATCTACCTGTCTGGCTATTTCCTACTTCAACTTTTATTTCTTTTATGAGGCCATCTCGCGCTATGATGAATGTAATGGATTGGCCAATGGCACTTGTCTGTATCACGCGCTCCAGTTCCCTTCCATTTGCATCAATCCGATAACCGTTTACAGCAATCAATTCGTCTTTCACATTGATACCAGCATGCCATGCTCCCCCATCACGCAAAACCTGTTGAACGATTAATTTTCCATCGCTTTGCGTCGTTTTTATTCCGATGTCTGGTGTTTCGATTCCTTCGTTCATATTCTCCAATGATATGCCCACCAAATTTAAATAAGCATTGTAATCGGGCGTTCCAGCCCGATTGACAAGAGCATAAACATCATCTAAAGAAACGCCCGAAACTCTTTCTGCCAATTCTTTAAACGCTTGATCACTGTATCCCTTATCTGCTTTCTTATAAAAAACCTGGTAAGCTTCGCGCATCACGTCATCTAATCCTTTCTTACCTTGAGTTGCATGCAAAATCTTCAAATCAATCATCATAGCCATCAAAGCTCCTTTACTATAATAGGAAACCTGACTATTCACCGCATTCTCATTGGGCCGATAGTATTTTATCCAAGCATCAAAGCTGGCTTCACTGAGTGGTTGAATCTGATTTCCTGGTCTATTCTCTACCGCTTCCACATCATCTGTCAAGGCCTGTAAATACCCATCTTCTGTATTAAAACCTGCTCGTTTTACCAATAAATTATCATAATAGGCTGTAAAGCCTTCGCCGATCCACAAATCAGTGGTATAATTTTCACGGTCATAATCAAAAGGTCCAAGCGCCTCCGGGCGTAGCCGCTTGATGTTCCATAGGTGAAAATATTCGTGTGCCACTAAGCTTAGAAAAGAACGATAGCCACTTGGGTTTTCGTAATTAAACCGTGAAGCCCCTAAAACTGTCGAGTTCAGGTGTTCCAAGCCACCACCACCCGATTGAAAATTATGTACAATAAATACATATCGCTCATTGGGATTTTCACCATAAACTGCCGTAGCTTGTTCAACAATAGTCGCCATATCCACTTTCAAACGATTTTTATCATAATTGCCACCACCATACATAGCTACTTCGTGTAATACGCCAGCAGCAGTAAATGAAAAGACGTCTTGATTTCCTATTTCAATGGGCGAATCAAATAGAATATCAAAATTTGCGGCCGAATAACTCCAAACTTTTCCTCGAATAGGCTCTAAGCCTGTAGAAACTTTCTTCCAAGCGGCATGGGGTTCAATGTTTACTACTGCAGGCCTGCTTAGTTCCCCTTCCACAAACATAAACACTCCTGTGGGCGACAGAAATGCGTGTGAGGCATCAATAAAACTTGTCCTAACGGATACTTCAAATGCATATACACGATAATTTACTTGAATATGCTGCTGTTTATTGGTATAGATCCGCCACGTGTTTTTACTTATTTTATGGCACTTAAGCGGTTTATTATCCAGATCCATCGCCATCACTCCCTCAACATTCTTAGAAAATTCTCTTACTAAATAAGAACCAGGTGCCCATACGGGCATTTTCACATCTACATAATCGGCATGAACATCTGGAATATGCATCGTAATTTCTGCATAATGTGCTTGGGGTTCTTTAAATGATACGTTAAATGCTATAGGCGATGTAGCGCCAACAGTAACAGAGAAAGTGGTCATAAAAATCAGTATATTAAAAAGTCTGTTAAACAATCTATTCATGCGCTTCATAATTAAATGTGCAAATGTAACAATTTAACATGGGATCGTTTAAAATTTACCTGTTTCAACATTAAACATCAATAATGTTGCAAAATCCTTTAGCAAATAGTAGTAAATTAGCGAGCAATAAAAAGTAGTCTTTTAGCTCGACTTTTATTTACCGACGATAACAAACAGCATACTTAAACAAACATAATTTTTCCTGGATGAAGAAAAAGTACATTTACCTGATTATTATCATAGGCATTGGAGCCTTCGCTGCCTATAAATTTTCAAGCAAAAACGAGCAGAAGATAAAAGCACCAGAAGAAGCTCCAAAAGGAGCTCCAATAGAAGTCAACGCCCTCATTATTAAGCCGCGCGATTTTTCCAATACATTAACCGCATCTGGCAGCATTGAGCCTAATGAGCAAGTTCAGATACGCAGCGAGGTATCTGGCATTATCCGCAATCTCTATTTTCAAGAAGGATCCTATGTTACGAAAGGACAGATACTGTTTGATATTGACGATACTGAACTGCAAGCACAACTGTTGCAAATGCAAACGCAAGAAAAGCTAGCTGCTGAAAATGCACGAAGAGCGTCTTTATTGTTGGAAAAAGAAGCCATTAGTACGCAAGAGAATGATGTAGCCCGAGCCGACTTACTTTCCGCCAAGGCCCAGACTCAACTTATTGAAGCTCAAATCGCAAAAACTAAAGTTCGGGCACCATTCAGCGGAAAAATAGGTTTACGATCTGTTTCCGCTGGCGAATATTTAACACCGACAACGGTTGTAGCGAACTTGTTAAGTACCAATCCGCTAAAAGTATCATTTGCCATTCCTGAAAAGTATACTGCTCAAATCAAAGTTGGACAACCATTGCATTTTACAGTGAGCGGCTCTAGCCAAAAATACGAAGCAAAGATCTATGCCATTGAGCCAGGTATTGATGCGCAGACACGCACCATACAAATACGTGCCTTAGCCGCAAATGACGAAGGAAAACTGTATCCTGGATCATTTGCCAAGATTGAGCTCCCCATTAACATGATCAAAGAAGCAGTACTTGTTCCAACAGAAGCTATTGTACCCATACAAGACGGAAAACAAGTTTTTCTGTATAAAAACGGGGCCGCTGTAGCGGTTAACATCGAAGCCGACAATCGCACAAATACCGACATCTTGGTAAATGAAGGTATTTTACTTGGCGATACGGTAATTACATCTGGCATCATGTCGCTTAAAGATGGGATGCATGTTCGTGTTCATTTAAAGCCCTAGTTCATGAGTTTATCTACTACTAGTATAAAACGTCCGGTTCTTACCATCGTAATGAACCTCATGTTGATTCTCTTCGGTGTAATTGGTTATACGTTTTTAGGTATTCGTGAATTTCCTTCCATCGATCCACCGATTGTATCTGTAAGAACCAATTATGCCGGTGCGAACCCTGAAATCATCGAGTCGCAAATTACGGAACCTTTAGAAAAATCCATCAATCAGATTGACGGAATCCGTAACATCTCCTCCACCAGTAATCAAGGATCGAGCAGTATCAATATCGAGTTTGTATTAGGCAAAAACTTAGAAGCGGCAGCAAATGATGTGCGCGATAAGGTTTCGCAGGCTTTACGTAGTCTACCTCAGGATATCGATGCACCACCGGTCGTATCAAAAGAAGATGCCGACTCTGAGCCCATTATTACCTTAACCGTACGGAGTGATACACGCAATGAACTTGATTTAAATGACATTGCAGAAAATGTTATTGCACAGCGGCTACAAACCTTACCGGGTGTTAGTACGGTACAAATATGGGGGCAAAAACGCTATGCGATGCGCATGTGGATCGATCCGATGCGATTAGCAGCTTATGGTCTGACCCCATTAGATGTACGCAATGCCCTCACTCTTCAAAATGTCGAACTACCATCAGGGAAAATAACAGGAGCCAACACCGAACTGACCGTAAAAACATTAGGAAATCTGACAACAGAAAGTGATTTTAATAATTTAATAGTCAAGACAGATGGAAACCGCATCATCCGTTTTAGCGACATAGGGAAGGCCGTATTAGGGGCAGAAAATTTGGAGACGAAAATGACCGAATCCGGCGTACCGATGGTGGGCTTAGCCCTTATTCCTCAACCAGGCACAAACTATATTGAAATTGCCGATGCCTTTTATAAAAGAGTTGAACAAATCAAGAATGAAATCCCTTCTGATATTCAGCTCGGAATTGCAAAGGATGACACGGTATTTATTCGAAAATCGGTTACCGAAGTTGCCGAAACCATTGGCATAGCATTGGTGCTGGTTATTCTGATCATCTATCTATTCTTCAGAAATTGGGGCATTGCTTTCAGACCACTCATTGATATTCCGGTTTCGCTTATTGCCACTTTCTTTATCATGTACTTATTTGGCTTTTCCATTAACGTACTTACGCTGTTAGCTGTTGTTCTAGCTACCGGATTGGTTGTGGATGATGGTATTGTAGTTACAGAAAATATCTACAAAAAGGTTGAAGAAGGCATGACTCCCATTCAGGCGGCTATTAAAGGTTCCAATGAAATCTTTTTTGCCGTTATATCCATTTCTATTACGTTGGCAGCAGTCTTTTTGCCGGTTATGTTTTTAGAGGGCTTCGTTGGCCGATTATTCAGGGAGTTTGGTGTTGTAATTGCATCAGCGGTATTAATTTCTGCCTTTGTTTCGCTCACCTTAACCCCCATGTTGAACGCCTATCTCATGAAAAAGGGCGGTGTTAAACATTCTCGCTTCTACGAACTAACAGAACCTTATTTCGTAAAAATGACTACTGGTTATGGTAAAACACTGCACTTATTTTTGCGTTATAAGTGGCTGAGCTTTCCCATTTTGATTTTATGCCTTGGCCTGATCGTTTTTTTCTGGGGCCGTATAAAAAAGGAAACGGCGCCTTATGAAGACCGAAGTATGATTCGTATGAGTGTAACCGCACCTGAAGGAAGCTCGTACGATTATATGGATCGTTTTATGACCGAATTAACCGAGTTGGTAAATGACTCCATACCCGAAAAATCTGTCAATCTAGTCATGACCTCACCTGGTTTCGGATCAGCATCGGTGAATAGCGGCCGGATGCGTATGACGCTTGTTAATCCGGAAGATCGAGAAAGGTCACAGAATGAAATTACAGAAGCCCTAGCTAAGCAAACGAAAAAATACAGCGAGGCACGTGCCTTTGTTACCCAGCAACCAACCATCTCTGTAAGTAAAAGAGGTGGATTACCAATTCAATATATTATCCAAGCACCTACTTTTGAGAAACTGCGAGAAAAAATCCCCGCCTTTATGGATGAGGCCAATAATGATCCGGCTTTTTCTGTCGTTGATATTAACCTTAAATTTAATCGGCCAGAATTAAACATCAGCATCGATCGTGATAAGGCGCAGAGTTTAGGCATTTCGGTTTTAGACGTTGCGCAAACACTACAATTATCGCTTAGCGGCCAACGCTTTGCCTATTTTATCATGAATGGCAAGCAATACGAAGTAATCGGCCAATTTGATGATGTCGACAGAAGTTCGCCGGTCGATTTAGCGTCCATTTCTGTACGCAGCAAAGATGGTACGCTTATACAACTCGATAATGTTGTTACCATTGAAGAACGCTCGAGCCCACCACAGCTTTATCATAATAACCGCTTTATGTCGGCCACGGTTTCTGCTGGTCTGGCTCCAGGAGTAAGTTTAGGTGAAGGAATAGACGCCATGGACAGAATAGCCGCCAAAGTTTTGGATGAAAGTTTTTCGACAGACTTAGGTGGAGAGTCGCGCGATTTTAGAGAAAGTGGTTCAAATACCTTGTTTGCATTTGGTTTGGCCCTATTATTAGTATATCTGATTCTAGCTGCGCAATTTGAGAGTTTCTTGGATCCGTTCATCATTATCTTAACGGTACCCATGGCAGTGGCGGGAGCTTTGCTTTCCTTATGGGTAACCGGAGAAAGTTGGAATGTCTTCAGCCAAATCGGAACGATTATGCTTATCGGATTGGTTACCAAAAACGGCATTTTAATTGTCGAATTTGCCAACCAACTCAAGGAAGAAGGAAAATCAGTAAAGGAAGCCATATTAGAAGCGTCAGAAGCTCGCTTGCGGCCAATTTTAATGACCAGTTTTGCCATTGCATTGGGAGCATTACCCATCGCCTTGGCGTTAGGCGCAGCAGCCACCAGCCGAATTGGTATGGGCGTTGTTATTGTAGGTGGCACCTTATTTTCATTGGTACTCACTTTATTTGTTATTCCAGCTGTCTATTTATTATGGTCGCGTAAATATCATGAAAATACCGATTTGAAAGAAGCGGAGGCTATTGAAAAACAAGTCTTAGGCCATGCGGACACCACACCTACTATGTAATAATAGTTTTTATTTATGAAGAAACTCTTATATATTCTCATCCTTATTCATATACCCGGCCTCGGGTTCTCACAAGACGTGCTCACTTTAGAAGATGCCATTACCATTGCTTTAAAGCAAAACTATGATATCCGTTTAGTAAGTAATGATGTTACTATTGCCACAAACAATGCTACTGCGGCCAATGCTGGTATGCTGCCCCAAATAACAGGCGATGCATCAACCTCTGCCGCTATACAGAATACTACACAAACATTATTAAGTGGCGAAACACGGTCTTTACAAGGAGCAAAAAGCACATCCTTAGCATATGGTGCCCGTTTAGATTGGACTATTTTCGATGGTTTACAGATGTTTACGCGCTATGATAAGTTACAGGAATTAAAAAAATTAGGCGAAACTAATTTAAAGCAAGCTATATTAGCTACTGTTTTTGATGTGGTGAACCAGTATTTTGATCTTATACAACAAAAACAACAGCTCACTGCACTCAGCACAGCGTTGGATTTATCAAGGTATCGGCTTGAAATGGCAGAAAATCGTTATCAGATTGGCCGGGTCTCCAAACTAGAGGTGCTGGCATCCAAAGTAGATTTAAATACAGACACAACCAATCTCATGCGTCAAGATGTGCTGTTTGCAAACACAAAAATCAAACTAAATGAAATATTGGCACGCGATGTAAATACGATTTTTGATGTATCAGATACGATTATAATAGAAAATAATCTGCAATATGATAACCTCATTAATTTAGCCTTGCAACACAATCCCGATTTACAAGCTGCGCTAATCAACAGGCGAATAGCGCAATTAAATTTGAAAGAGGTAAAAGGGCAACGTTACCCTACCATCGCGGTAAATTCGGCTTATACCCGCAGCAGAACAACCGCCGAATTGGGCTTCACTACTAAAAATCGTGGCAATGGATTAAGTTACGGTGCATCGGCATCGTTGAATATATTTAATGGCTTTTTGCAAAAACGAAATGAAAAAAATGCCGCATTGGCTATCGAAAATGCGAGCATTGATCTGGAGAAGACCAATCAAGCTATTTTATCGCAGCTTTCAGCAGCTTATAAAACTTATTTGGTAAATCTGGAGCTTGTTAAGAAAGAACAAAATAATCAACTCATAGCCAAGCAAAACATGGATATCACTCTTGAGAAATACAAATTGGGAAGCATTACACCCTTAGAATTTAGAGAAGCACAACGCAATTATGTTGATGCCAGTGTACGCTCAAGTAATGCCCAATATGAAGCAAAAATGGCAGAAATCGCATTAAAACAAATTGCGGGTTCACTTACGTTAAAATAGTTTATGTTTATCGCTCGAGAATTAATTGCATATCCAACTGAATTTATCTAAGTTTGAGCGCTTGGAACCTAGCAAACATACATCATGATATTAGTTGTTGATAGTGGGTCATATAAGTCTGACTGGATGTTGGCGCTCCCTGATCAGGAACCGCTGATATGTAGAACAAGGGGGCTAAATCCATTTTTCACCAGTGAGAAGGAAATTGTAAAAATTGTTCAGCATATTACTGAAATCACACCTTATGCTGAGCATGTAACCGAATTGTATTTTTTTGGTTCGGGCTGTACCAATCCAGACCGTAGAGAATTGGTTTCGAATGCACTATCACAGGTTTTTAAAAAAGCTTTTATTTCTGTTGAAACTGATTTAATCGGATCTGCTTACGCGACGTGTGGAAATGATAGCGGATACACGGCAGTACTGGGCACAGGTTCTAACGTAACCTATTTCGATGGTGAATACGTACAACCGACCCGACAAGGTTTGGGTTTTATTTTGGGCGATGAGGGCTCGGGAGCTTGGTTTGGCAAAAAATTGTTGACTGCCTTTTTATACGGTGCTCTTCCTGATGAACTCTCTCAAAAGTTCGAAGCTACTTATCGTATTCATAAAGAAGCTGTCATAAAAAATGTGTATCAACGCAACTCACCCAATACCTACCTGGCCTCATTTGCACCTTTTATGGAGAACAATCAAGCGCATCCTTATATAGCCGGGCTGCTGCATCGCGGATTTGAAGAATTTGTTAAAACCAATATTTTACTTTTTCCGGATTACCAACATCATTTGTTCCATTTTGTTGGTTCAATTGCCTATTATTTTAGCACCCCCCTTCGTATTGTTTGCGAACAGTATGCGGTACAAATTGGTAAAATAATCCGTCAACCCATTGAAGAATTATTTAACTTTGTTATTGAACGTGAAACAGTTAAATAACACAAGGTATGAAAACACTACTGATTTGCTTAATGAGTTTATGCATAACTCCTCCAACTAAAAACATATATGATTTTTCATTTACTTCCATTGATGGAAAAACCATTCATTTCAATCAATTTAAGGGTAAAAAATTATTATTGGTCAATACAGCTTCAAAATGTGGTTTTACCCCACAGTACAAAGAATTAGAAGCACTATCAAAAAAATACCCAGACAAATTAGTCGTCATTGGTTTCCCGGCAAATAATTTTGGCGGACAGGAACCTGGCACCAACCAAGATATTCAAGCATTCTGTGAAAAAAATTATGGTGTAACCTTTTTATTAGCAGAAAAGAGCAGTGTAAAAGGTGATGACATTAATCCGATTTTTGATTACCTTATTCATGCAAAGAACCCAGATTTCACCGGAGACATAAAATGGAACTTTGAAAAGTTCTTAATTAATGAACAAGGTAAATTGATCCACCGCTATCGCTCGGCTGTAAAACCGCTATCCTCCGAAGTAACGGCACAGCTCTAAAAATAAATACAAGATATTAAATCATTCAACAAAAAACGGGTAGCTTCTAAGGATCAAGCTACCCGTTTTTACTTTTAGGTTTGCAATTGGTTTTCCTAAAGTATGACAAAAGAATGATAATTCAAAATTAAACTGTAATCTTTTTAAAACCCCTATTTAACTTCGCACGTTTAAGCCGATTTTATGGTGGATATCCATAAAATTGTATAGTAAAAAAGAAATTTTTTCTTAATCAACCAGAAAAAATAAGCTTATCATTTTATGGAGCGCTCTCATGAAACTCATCAGCGGAATTCCACTCCACAAAAAAGCCGTTTCACAATTGTTCGTGAAACGGCTTTTTTGTGGAGGCTATAGGATTCGAACCTATGACCCTCTGCTTGTAAGGCAGATGCTCTGAACCAGCTGAGCTAAGCCTCCTAAAATCATTTGAGATCTGATAAAATCTCTTCTCTAAAGAACTTCCAAGTCTATTTATACTTCTTTGTGGAGGCTACAGGATTCGAACCTGTGACCCTCTGCTTGTAAGGCAGATGCTCTGAACCAGCTGAGCTAAGCCTCCTTTATCCCTTTTGGGACTGCAAATATAGACTAGTTAAGTAATATTGCAAAATATTTTTCAACTATTTCAACCAATTGTTCCTAACAATTTCATACTTAATCTTTTATTTCTATATTTATCCAACTAAATCGACTAATCAAGGGAGTCTGCCAATACAAATTGCAATTCAAGCACATTTTACATATGTTTGCCAGCATTAACATATCGTATACAATTAATAATACTTATGCAAAAACTTAAAATTTCTCTTATTCTATTATTTTCACCTTATATATTGATGGCTCAAGAAGGGGCAACTGAACAGAAAAAACCAATCAATTCGCCTGCGTTTGTACAACGAAGTCTTCATACCGGAACAATTGCGAATCAATTTGAGTACATATATAATGTTTCTAATAATTACCAAGATTATAAAGTAATTAAGAAGGCTAACCTGGAGAAATTAAAAGACAATGTGATTGATTCACTACAAAAAATGCAATCGCAATTGGCAAACGCCAAACACACCTTAAGTACGCACGACCAAGAGGTAGCCACTTTACAAGATAGTTTAAACAAAGTGAACCAAGATTTGAAAATCACCAAAGAACAAAAGGAAAGCTTTAGTTTTCTAGGCATATGGATGTCTAAGGGTTCCTATAACGCGCTCGTATGGTGCACAATCGGTATATTATTAATCATACTTATTTTTTACATCTACCGTTTCAAACAGAGCAATGCCGTTACGACTGATGCAAGAAAAACGTTAGAAGAAGTACGCGCTGACTTTGAGCAACACCGTAAAAAAGCCATGGAACGCGAACAAAAATTAAACAGACAGTTGCAAGATGAATTAAACAAAAGACTTTAACTATATTTTGGCATGGGTTTTGCAATATAGTTAGTGTTAGCATATAAAGATAGGCTAACATTAAAGAGTCTTTTCATAATTTAGGTTTATAATTGGTTAGGTAAAAGCCTTGGTGCCCATCACCAAGGCTTTTTTATATCATGATAGAATTACATGCGTTCAAAGTCCTAACTTCTGTTGTCCTTGCTCGCCCGCATTGGGCACGTGCAATGCTAAACCAAATGTTTGATTCAGTTTTTCGATAAAATAGGCCGATAAAAGCGGTGATTCCTTTTCTATATTTTGATGTACAAAAAAATACAATGACTGAAGCCCAGCGGCACGCCATTCTTTAATTTTTTCAATCCATTCATCCAATCGGGCATAGTCGCTCGGATGATTGGCTCCTACATAGCGAATAAATGCTTGCGGGCTTGTTAAACGCATATGTAACAAATCTCGTCTGCCAGCTGTATCTACCAATACATTAGCAACATGCAAGCGTTCTAACAGTAACGTATAAGCATCTAATATTTCCTGATCTACAAACCAGGCTTTATTTCTGACTTCGACAGCCAAGGGAATCCCTTTAGGAAACGCCTCCAGATAAGCCGTTAGCCGTTCCAGTTGATCAGGTTTAAAATTATCATGCAATTGCAAAAAGGTCATTCCCAGTTTGTCTTCGAACAAACTCACCGCGTCACAGAAAGCAACGGTAGGTTCCTGAACATTTAGCAATCGTCTAAAATGACTGATTTGATTGGGTAATTTTGGAAAAAAGTGAAAGCCAGCAGGTGTTTTCTCTTTCCAAGTTAATACTTGTTCTTTACTAGGCGAATTATAAAAAGTGGCATTCAACTCAATCGCGTTGAATTGCGTAGCATAATATGCAAGTTCATCTTTCGTACCCCGTGGATAAAAGCCTTTCAAGTCCTGCTTGTTCCATTTCGCACACCCTACAAACACATCAAATGGTCTCTCCTGCGAATCGTTCAACCGATTTAATAATTGTATTGTCTTGGGATGAGTGGATGGTAAGGTAAAATCTATCTTACTCGGATCTTCTACTTGTCCAAATTTCATATGTAAATAATTATTTATTTGGGTTTACATTTTCATTCGTGTGTGTACGGGTAATCATGGACATTTTATATATTTCTATATTGCGTTTTATTATTCAGATAATCTGATAACCGTAGCTAGGTAAAATTAAGTTTATTTTAATACTTCCTCTAATACTTCAAGCGATTTAACATCACCAATACCGTCGAGATGCAATTGATAAAATGTAACAATCATATGTAAGAGTATGCGCCGATCTACATTCGAGATTTTAATGGAGGTAATTTCTGTCAATTTACTTTCCAGCAAAACATACCACTGCGTAGTATATGGTTCTTGCAAAATCAATGCATGATTGGGCATATGACGCGTAAACACACCCTCTTTCAAATCAAAATACACCTGCCCCGATTGTTGAGCTGCAGGATAAAAACCAAGAAACTTAGTCAACTTCAGCAAAAAAACCAAGTGGAAATTAAGGGGTGCCTGCTCAACTGCATCTAACCAGCTGATGGTATTGAATAGAAATGCAAACAAGGCCTCATCGGGCCCCTGGTGCTTCATGCTCTTGTATACCATTTCGTTCAAAAACAATACAATCGACCGCTTTAAAACATCATACGGAATGTGTTGAAAGGGAGGTATTTGTCTCGCCTCTGCAATGCGCTGCAAACCACCTGTGTGCTTATGGTACACAACCATTTCAAGCAAATGAAGTGGCTGTAAGATATTGAGTGTAATTTTTGCTTTTGCCCTTTTTACACCGTTCACAAGGTACGCTTGTACGCCAAATTTTTCAGTGAAAATTTGTACTACCACACTGCTTTCAGCATACGCTGTCGTTTTTAAAACAATCCCTCTCGTTTTGTGTAACACGATTTAATATATAAGTAATTGTATCAATTTGGGTAAAAAAATAATCATTCCGCAAACAAACGAAAAGACTGCCATAACAAGTACGGCTGCCGCAGCTGCATCTTTTGCCTTTCTTGCTAAATCATGGTAGTTTGGCGATACCAAGTTGGTTATTGCTTCTAACGCCGTATTGAAAAGTTCTGCAGCCCATACCAACGATATTGACAGCCAGATGAACAGCCATTCAGTGGTATTGATAGCCAATACAAACCCTAACGTTACCGCTAAAAAAGCACAGCAAGCATGTATTCTAAAATTTCTTTCCGTTTTTAAAGAAACTTTAAATCCTTGCCATGCGGCCTGTAAAGCCGACACAAAAGACACATTATTCTTCCTCTTGTGTTGATTGTTCTGCACGATCCTCTAATATACTTTGCCGTTCAATCTTTCGAATCAGACTGTATATGATCGTCACAAATCCCACTCCAAAAACAACAACTCCCACAATCAGCGTGAAACCATACCAATCACTCTCTAAGCGCTTCAAATAAAGTCCGATAGCGCATAGAACAAGCCCCATACCTGTAAAAATAAGACCTCGTTTTAAATATTTGTTCATAGATGAAACTAAAAACTTTGGTTAAAGATAACAAATTATCATCCACAATGGCATATGCCTATTACTTTCGTTGATTTTCACTTCTCGCGTTAATATCTTAACTTTGCATCCTCAATTTTTGGAATCATACACGGATGTATAAAGAATATAAACAGCTCAATTTACCACAGATAGGTCAAAACATTTTGGCTAGTTGGCAGACCAAAAATATTTTTGAGAAAAGTATCAGCAGTCGCCCTGTTGCCAAACCCTATACGTTTTATGAAGGGCCTCCGTCTGCCAATGGTATGCCCGGCATTCACCACGTGATGGCCAGAACCATCAAAGATATTTTTTGTAGGTACAAAACCTTAAAAGGCTATCAGGTAAAACGGAAAGGCGGCTGGGATACCCATGGGCTGCCTATCGAGTTAGCTGTTGAAAAAACATTAGGCATTACCAAAGAAGATATCGGAAAGAAAATCTCCGTTGAAGCGTATAATGCAGCCTGTAAACGCGAGGTGATGCGCTACACCGATGTCTGGAATGATTTAACCGAGAAGATGGGATATTGGGTTGATTTGAAAAAACCTTATGTAACCTATCAAAATCCGTATATTGAAACCATTTGGTGGATACTAAAAGAGCTGTATCAAAAAGATTTATTATATAAGGGATATACCATACAACCCTATTCACCAGCAGCCGGTACCGGGCTGAGTTCGCACGAGCTGAACCAACCGGGAACGTATAAACCGGTAAAAGATACCACAATTGTTGCGCAATTCAGAGTCAAAAAAGACCAGATACATCCTCTAATGCCTCAACTTTTTGAGCAAGAAGGAGAAGATACAGCTTTTATAGCTTGGACCACTACACCGTGGACACTTCCAGCCAATTGTGCGTTAGTAGTGGGTAAAAACATCTCGTATGTGAAGATCCGTACCTTTAATCCATATACGTTTGAGCCTATCAGCATCATCCTGGCAAAAGACTTAATTGGTAGATATTTTAAAGCAGAAGCACAGAATCTCGCGTTTCAAGATTATAGAGCGGGTGACAAATTGATTCCTTGGGAAATTGCATCTGAATTTAAAGGTACAGCATTGGTCAACCTTCGATACGAACAGCTATTACCGTATGTGACCAACGAGGATTTACAACAAAACGCTTTTCGCGTCATTCCAGGTGATTTTGTTACAACCGAGGACGGCACGGGCATTGTTCATGCTGCGGCCACATTTGGTGCTGACGACTTTCGGGCATGCAGGGAAAATGGCGTACCGGGTGTACTTGTAAAAGATGATAATGGAAAAGACGTACCTATTGTAGATAAGCAAGGGCGTTTTGTAAAAGAAATTACTGACTTCGCCGGACGATTCGTTAAAGAAGAATATTACAGCGATGAAGAACGGCAGGCTTCCGACTTTAAGCCAACCGACGTGCTTATTGCCATTAAATTAAAAGAAGAGAACAAAGCTTTTGACGTTAAAAAATACGAGCATAGCTATCCGCATTGTTGGCGAACCGACAAACCCGTACTCTATTATCCGTTAGATAGTTGGTTTATTAAAACAACAGCTGTAAAAAGTCGTTTGGTTGAGCTTAACAAAACCATCAATTGGAAACCGGAGGCCACGGGTACAGGTAGGTTCGGCAATTGGTTGGAAAACTTAGTAGACTGGAACTTATCTCGTTCGAGGTATTGGGGCACCCCCCTACCCATTTGGCGTTCAGCAGATGAAAATGAAGAAATTTGCATTGGCTCCATCCCTGAATTGAGAGAACAACTCAATTACAGCTTGGCTACCGGCGTGTTGAATGACGATGAAAGTGCTAAACTACGTGATTATCTAATCAAACTAGACACCAATCAGTTCGATTTACATAGACCTTATGTGGATGATTTGGTACTTGTATCGTCTAACGGACAACGGTTATTCCGGGAGCCCGATTTAATTGATGTTTGGTTTGATTCAGGTTCTATGCCTTATGCACAATGGGGGCTCGATTATACTAAATTGGATAAGGGCGATAAGCTACCATTTAAAGATGGCTTTCAAGGAGCCTATCCAGCCGATTTTATTGCCGAAGGGGTTGATCAAACAAGGGGTTGGTTTTTTACCTTACATGCCATAGCAACCATGTTATGCGATTCGGTCGCATTCAAAAATGTCGTATCCAATGGTTTGGTATTAGACAAAAATGGCAACAAAATGTCCAAAAGATTGGGTAATGCGGTAGATCCGTTTACTACCATTGAAAAACACAGTGCAGACGCTACCCGCTGGTATATGATCAGCAATGCAGCACCTTGGGATAATCTGAAATTCAATGAAGAAGGATTAGATGAGGTTCGCCGAAAATTTTTTGGAACGCTTTACAACACATACGCGTTCTTTGCACTGTACGCCAATATTGACCAGTTTAATTATAGTGAAGCCGACATCAGTTATGAACAACGCCCTGAAATAGACCGTTGGATCATCTCTTTACTAAATAGTTTAACTGCCGAGGTAGATAATTACTATAACGACTTTGAACCAACCAAGGCTGCCAGAGCGATACAAAATTTCGTAGACGAACATTTGAGCAACTGGTATGTAAGGCTCTGTCGCCGTAGGTTCTGGAAAGGAAGTTACACTACAGATAAAATATCTGCTTATCAAACGCTTTATACCTGTTTAGATACCATTGCCAAGCTCATGTCACCCATCGCACCTTTCTTCAGCGATCAACTATTTTTAGATCTTCACGAAGCAACCGGCAAAGACCTGGCAGAATCGGTACACCTAGCATATTTTCCTAGCTACCATGCCGCCTTTGTTGATAAAGCACTTGAAGAGCGAATGACGCTTGCGCAGGATATTTCATCGCTGGTATTGTCGCTACGGAAAAAAGTGGGTATTAATGTGCGCCAACCGTTAAACAAAATCTTACTTCCGGTGTTAGATGATACATTCAGGGAGAAAGTAGAAAAGGTAAAGAATCTGATCCTATCGGAAACAAATATTAAGGAAATAGATTTTATTCAAGATACATCGGGTATTATTCGCAAAAAAATAAGGCCCAACTTTAAAGTATTAGGGCCCAAAGTTGGTAAAGACATGAAACTGGTAGCAACAGCCATTCAGTCGTTTGGAGAATCTGAGATAAACCAACTTGAAACGGCAGGTACAATTACCTTGACCCATTTGCCTTACTCCATCAACTTGAGCGATGTTGAGATCATTGCCGAAGATGTTGCTGGCTGGCAAGTGGCTAATTTAGACAAACTTACGGTAGCATTGGATATAAATATTACTTCGGAACTTAAAAATGAGGGCATCGCTAGAGAACTGGTTAACCGCATTCAAAATTTAAGGAAAGAACTCAGGTTTGAGGTAACCGATAAAATTAATGTAACCGTCAGCAATAGTTCACTCATTGCTGGTGCGATTAAAGAGAATTTATCCTATATTAGCACGGAGATATTAGCCAACTCATTTACAGTTGAAGACAATCTATCTGCCGGAGAGCGTGTTGAAATAGAAGAGACTGAGTTAAACGTATTAATTGAAAAAGTGTAAGATTAGAACCTAGGTTCTTGCTAAAAAAAGGAAACATGGAAAACACAGAAAAAACACGTTATAGTGATGCAGAGCTGCAAGAGTTTAAAGAAATCATCTTAGAAAAGCTTCGTGTAGCGAGGGAAGAGTTAGCATCTTTGGCTAAATCCTTGAGCAGTCCTAATAGTAATGGAACAGATGATACCGCCGGAACATTTAAGACTTTGGAAGACGGTTCTGCTACCTTAGAAAAAGAGCAAATCAATCAATTAGCTGCACGCCAAAAGAAATTCATTGATAATCTAGAGGCAGCTTTAGTGAGAATTGAAAACAAAACTTACGGTATTTGTAGAGAAACCGGCAAGCTTATTCAAAAGGAACGTTTACGTGCCGTTCCGCATACCACACTAAGCATGGAAGCAAAATTAAAACAATACTAGCATATTATATTTTATTAGGGTGCCTCTTTTCGCAGATGCACCCTTTTACGCGTTACCATCAAAATGAAAGGATATACAAAACCTCTCTCGCTTATACTGGCTGTTTTAATTTTAGATCAAGCAATCAAGTTTTGGATTAAACTGAATATGACGCTGGGCCAAGAATTCAAAATTATTGGCAACAGGGCTCTCATCCATTTTACCGAAAATAATGGGATGGCTTTCGGAATGGAGTTTGGTGGAGAAAGCGGTAAACTGGCACTGTCTATTTTCAGAATATTAGCCGTATTGGGTATTGGGTATGGATTAATCTATATGATCAAACGAAAATACCATCGCGGGCTTATCCTCTGCGTTGCATTGATTTTTGCCGGTGCATTGGGCAACATCATCGACTCTACATTTTATGGTATTATTTTTAGCGAAAGTACATGGTATGATAAAGCCCTGCTTTTCCCTGAAGGGGGTGGCTACAGCTCCTTATTTCATGGCAAAGTGGTCGATATGTTTTATTTCCCACTCCTACAAGGGAAATTTCCAACGTGGTTCCCACTTTGGTCTAATGAAGAATTCATCTTTTTTAGACCTGTTTTTAATTTGGCAGATTCGGCCATCTCAGTTGGCGTAGTTATCATCCTATTATTTCAAAAGCGCTACTTTAAGGAAGAAATAAAAGAGCCCACTAGCTATCACAGCGAAGTAGTAGAAGAATAAAATTCCGAAAAATACTTTTATTGTAGCATTTTCTTTCATCAATACGTTTTTGATAAAAACATTATTTAATTTTTTATTTATGAAGAAACTCATTGCTATACTGTTATTGACTGCCACCACATGGTCGGTTACATCAGCTCAACAAGTAGATACCAGAAGAAAAATTGAAGTATATGGCGCCGCAGAAGAAGAAATCACTCCGGATATCATATACGTTGCCATTTCTTTAAAGGAATATTTCAAGAGCAATAATAAAGATAAAGTAACGATTGATGCATTGGAGAAACAATTAGCCGCTGCTATAAAAAAAGCCGGCATTCAGGAGAGTGATTTAACAATTGAAAATATTTCAAGTTATCATTACATAGATCCGAAGAAAAAGAAAGATCCAGGTTTTTTAGCTAGTAAACAATACAAGATAAAAGTAAGCGATCTCAATGCGATCAATGAAATTTTAGCGGGAATTGACGAGAAAGGTATTCAGTCTACAAATATTACCGGTTATGACCATAGCCGTATGGACGAAATAAAAGACAAATTGCGGATAAAGGCGATAGCTAATGCAAAAGCGAAAGCCACTGTCATGGCACAAGCATTGGGCGATACATTAGGCAAAGCACTAGAGGTTACTGACAACAATACCGATACCGGTACACCGCAACCTATGTTTAAGACCATGGCCATGCGTGCTGCTGATGCTCCGATGGAAGAATCTTTAGATATCGATTTCAAAAAGATTAAGGTAAACTATCAATTTCGTGTAGTTTTTGAATTGAAATAGCATCCAACATCATTTTTGCTTATAAGCCCTGTTTAAGTGTCCATCTTAGACAGGGCTTATTTTTCGTCATCATAACTTCATAAATCAATCTCTTACAAACATTTTACTCCTTGATTCGGTATAATCTAAATATAGACTACTAAACTGAACAGAAATGAGTAGAATCGCATCGCTTAGCAGATTGCAGGCCGAAGGCCGCGCCATTCGTAAACTTCCTTTTTCTATCCGGATTTTATTGGAAAATGTTATTCGGAATCATGATAATTTTTCTATTACAGACGAACATATAGAGACCTTGGCCAATTGGGATCCTGCAGGCACCACAAAAGAAATCCCTTTTAAGCCAGCCAGGGTTCTCATGCAAGATTTTACAGGAGTTCCTGCTGTAGTAGATATCGCATCGATCAGGGCAGAAGTTATCCGAAAGGGTAAAGATGGAAATCGCATCAATCCAGCTATCCCAGTAGATTTGGTAATAGATCATTCTGTACAAGTCGATTACTATGGCACCAATTACGCTTACGATAAAAATGTAGATCTAGAATACGAGCGCAATGCAGAGCGTTATAAGCTGTTAAAATGGGCACAAACAGGTCTCAACAATTTCACGGTAGTACCGCCAGGAATGGGTATATGTCATCAAGTAAACCTAGAGTATTTAGCTAAAGGAGTTATTGAAAGAGACGGCTGGCAATTTCCCGACACATTGGTTGGAACTGATTCGCATACTCCCATGGTCAATGGCATAGGTGTTCTGGGGTGGGGAGTTGGGGGTATCGAAGCAGAAGCTGCGATGCTCGGGCAGCCTATTTACTTTACTTGTCCTCAAGTGATCGGATTAAAATTAACCGGAAAAATTCCGGATGGATGTACTGCTACAGATATGGTTTTAGCCATTACTAAGCTATTACGCGATTACGGTGTAGTGGGAAAATTTGTGGAAGTATTCGGGGCAGGCTTGGACCATTTAACCGTAACAGACCGTGCAACCATCTCCAATATGTCGCCCGAGTTTGGCTGTACCGTCACTTATTTTCCAATTGACCACCAAACGATTGATTATATGCAGCGGACCAATCGGTCGGAGGAACACATTGCCATGGTAAAAGCATATTGTCAAGACAACATGTTGTGGCGAGTTGATGAAAACAGCATTGTATATACAGACGTCTTAACGCTAGATTTAAACACATTAGTGCCCGCAGTAGCAGGACCAAAAAGACCACAAGATAAAATCTTACTCAGCGATTTACATGAAAAATTTGGTGAACTCTTAGATGCCGAATACAATCGGCAATATGTGCCCTATAAAAACCGTGAAGTAAACACTTGGCTATCAGAAGGTGGCTCTGGTACCGAATTCACACCAAATAACGGGCACAAAAAATCACATAAGACCATCCAAAGCGATCAGTTGAAAACCGTACGTATTATCCACGATAACCAAGAGTATACGTTAAGTGACGGGTTTATTGTCATTGCAGCCATTACCAGTTGTACCAACACCTCTAACCCAGCAGTTATGATTGGAGCCGGATTGGTAGCACGCAAAGCCGTTGCACGGGGTTTACGAACCAAATCATGGGTAAAAACAAGTTTAGCTCCTGGATCCAAAGTAGTCACCGAATACTTGAATCGTTCTGGCCTGATAGAAGATCTGGAGGCACTCCGTTTTCATCACGTGGGCTATGGCTGTACTTCCTGTATCGGCAATAGCGGCCCGCTTCCACCCCATATTTCGGAAGCAGTAGACCAGGCAGATCTGATAGTAGCATCCATTTTAAGTGGAAACCGAAATTTCGAGGCACGGGTTCATCCCCAGGTCAAAATGAACTTTTTAGCCTCCCCGATGTTGGTTGTTGTTTACGCATTGATTGGAAGAATTGATGTTGATATTTTTCATGATCCCATTGATATCGATCCGAATGGCGAACCCGTATATTTAAAAGATATTTGGCCAAGCCACGAAGAAATTAACGATACCATTCGTAATGCTTTAAAACAAGAAGATTTTAAACAAGTATATGATGTCATCTTTGATGGGAACAGACAATGGCGAGAACTGACCGCCCCTACCGGTAATGATTATCAATGGAATTTAGCATCGACCTATATTCAGGAAGCCCCTTTCTTTAAAGACATCAGTCATGAACCAGCTCCTGTGCAAGATATTACCCATGCACGGGTTTTACTTTACCTTGGCGATTCGGTAACTACCGATCATATATCGCCCGCGGGCTCCTTTAAAGCAGAAAGTGCTGCTGGGCAATATCTAAAAGAAAAGGGCATCCAAGTAAAAGATTTCAATTCTTACGGTTCCCGTAGAGGTAATCATGAAGTCATGATGAGAGGAACATTTGCCAATGTCCGGATCAAGAATAAAATAAGTACACAAGAAGGGGGCTATACCACATATTTTCCTCAGCAGAAAATCCTAACTATTTTTGACGCCGCTATGGCCTACCAAAAAGACAAAACACCCTTAATCATTTTGGCGGGCAAAGAATATGGTAGTGGATCATCTAGAGACTGGGCGGCCAAAGGCACTAGTCTTTTGGGGGTTAAAGCCGTATTAGCCGAAAGCTTTGAACGTATACATCGGAGTAACTTGGTTGGAATGGGCATAGCACCATTGGTATTTACAAATGGCGAAAACGCCGTATCGCTTGGACTAGATGGCACTGAAAGTTTTACCATAACCGGGTTATCTGGAAAGCTCACTCCATTTAAAAAGGTAAAAATAACCGCTAAAAAATCGAACCGACAAATAATAGCTTTCGAAGCTACCGCCCGCTTCGATTCGGCTATCGAAGTCGAATATTATAAGCATGGTGGCATATTGCAATATGTTTTAAGGAATTTCTTGACTAGCTGATCAAACTCGAGTTGCTATTTATACAAAAAATAAATTAAATTTTTATTTGTGATTTATTTTTTGTATATTTATACTCTTATGATCAATGGTAGACCTAAAATCACTTACGGGTTTTGTGTTATGTTTAAAATCAAGGAGGGAAAATGAAAAAATTATTATTGGTGTTGATGACAGTGATTTATTCAAATTTTGTATTAGCAGCTAGCCATATGGGCAACAGCGAAGAATACAGCACACCAAAGGCTGTCACATATGTTATTATAGCGGCCATATTGGTCACAGTAATCGCAACAGTTCTTTACAACCGACCCAAACGAAAGTTCAATGAATAAAAAAAGGTGACTTAAAAGTCACCTTTTTTTATTCATTCATTTTTTATTTGCCAATTCTTTGGTGCAATAAATCCTTTCCTACCTTGCCCATACGGAGGCACCACTTGTTTAGATTCTATTTTGTTATATACTGCAACCTCGTCTTTCAATTTTCTATAGGGTATGGTGAACTGGTCAACAACATTCCATTTTTCAGAAAGGTCATTCGTTATATGAAACAATTGGTCATCTTGTATACGCATCCTTGGATTAACACTTGGTCCCTCAATTAATTTCCACTCCTGATTTACGATAGCCCCTGCTCCAAGAAACAGATTTCGATCTATTTTTTTCGTTTGATCCGCAAGTACTGAAACCATGCTCAGTCCGTCAAAAGGTTTTTTAGGCAGCGATTTCACACCCGCAACAGCTAATAATGTAGGCATTACATCGATATAACCCATTACCTGATTATTCACATACCCTCCCTCAAAACCTTTAGGCCAACGAACAATAGCTGGTGCTCTCACACCGCCTTCCCATTCGGTAAATTTCGTGCCTTTCAACTGCCCGCTCGAGCCGCCTTCTCCTGGTGCAGCACCGTTGTCACTCTGAAACCATACCAGTGTGTTATCATCAATTTCAAGCGTATTTAACAGTTGCAATATACGGCCAATATTGGCATCCATATTGCTCACCATGGCTGAGTAGGTTTGTCTTTTTGTATTTCCCCGCCCCTGTTGATTATCCGTTTTCTTGCCAAACAATGGTTTATTTTCATCAAAGCCATATGATAATAAATCATTTTTTTTTGCCTGTAACGGACTATGTGGAGCATTATAAGCAATGTATAAAAAGAATGGTGAACCTTTTTTGCTATATTGCGTTATATTACGAATCGCCTCGTCGGTAATCAAATCAGTAGAATAGCCCTTATCATGGCTCACATCAAAGTCATTATGCCAGTCTAATTCTCCTTCACGTTGATGTGTGAAATAATCGATGGCACCATTTAAGTGCCCGTAAAAATGAGTGAATCCCCTATTCAGTGGATGATACGTTAAAGAAGCATGGCCCAGATGCCACTTACCCAACATAGCGCGATCTTGATAACCAGCCAATGCAAGCATTTCGGGCAAAAAAACCTCACTGGTGTCGACACCAAATGATGACCAAGGTGGGATTACCGTACTCCGCAAACCGAAGCGATCCGGATAGCGCCCAGTTAATAAACCAGCACGGGTTGGAGAACAAATTGCGGCGGTATAAAACCGATTCAGTTCAATTCCTTCTTTTGATAACCGATCGAGATGAGGTGTCCGAATTGAGCTTCCATGATACCCCACATCTCCCCATCCTAAATCGTCTGCCACAATCACAATGATATTTGGTTTCGTAGTTTGGACGGCCGACTGCTTTCGTGTTGATGACCGTTCTTTCCAAGCCAACGCGCTGCAAGCTACTATTCCAATGAGTATTACCGTAATAAATATAGGGTACGATTTCATATTTGGTTATATTTTCTTTTGATACTCGCTTCTTATAATCAAACTTATACAAAAAGCTTGGCATTCAACGAACGTCCCACAATAAAAATCTTGTCGTGCGTCATTCTATATGAATTTTGTTAAATTCGCCCTATGCAACATGTAGATATTGCCAACCAAATTGCCACATTACGGCAAGAGCTTAATGAACATAATTATCAATATTATGTGCTGGCACAACCTAGCATTTCAGATTTTGATTTCGACAAAAAATTGTCCGAATTAGCTGCATTAGAGAAAGCGTATCCTGAATTTGCAGATCCCGACTCACCCACACAGAAAGTTGGTGGCGATATTACCAAGCAGTTCCAAACAGTTCGTCATAAATGGCCTATGCTCTCATTGAGCAATACATATAGTGAGACTGAACTCAAAGATTTTGATGAACGTGTTCGTAAAGTATTGGGCGATCATTTTGAGTATGTATGTGAATTGAAATTCGATGGTTTATCTATTAGTCTAACTTATGAACGGGGTTTGCTGACGCGAGCGGTAACCCGTGGTGATGGTACACAGGGTGATGACGTAACCACAAACGCACGCACCATTAAAAGCGTCCCAAATAAATTGCGGAAGGATGGATATCCTGATCTATTTGAAATACGCGGTGAAGTCTTTATGCACCGTGCAGCCTTCGAACGACTCAATAGGGAACGCTTGGAAAACGATGAAATTCCCTACGCCAATCCCCGTAATTTCGCTGCAGGAACCATTAAACTACAAGATTCGTCTGAGGTAGCCAAACGCCCCCTAGACTGCTTTCTTTATTTTCTTTATATGGATGGTCGGGACAAAGCATTTAAAACGCATTGGGACAGTTTAAATGCCGTAAAATCGTGGGGATTCCACGTGTGTGAACACACACAATTATGCAGAAGCCTGGACGATGTATATGCATTCATCAACTATTGGGATCAACAACGACACCACCTCAGCTATGACATTGACGGCATCGTTATCAAGGTGAACAGTTATGCACAACAAGATGAATTGGGCTTTACTGCCAAATCGCCACGCTGGGCCATCGCCTATAAATATAAAGCAGAAGAAGTAGAGACTATTTTAAAATCCGTAAGCTACCAAATAGGGCGTACAGGTGCGGTCACACCAGTAGCTAATCTGGAGCCGGTACAGCTATCGGGTACCACTGTAAAAAGAGCTACTTTACACAATGCCAATGAAATAGCACGACTTGATCTTCATGAACTCGATTCGGTATGGGTAGAAAAAGGGGGAGAAATCATCCCAAAAATCATCGGTGTCAATACCAATAAACGTGTACCAGATACCAAACAGATTGCCTACCCTACCCATTGCCCTATATGCCACACACCCCTCATTCGAAAAGAAGGGGAAGCTGTTCATTATTGTCCGAACGAACTGGGTTGCCGCCCTCAAATAGTTGGAAAAATCCAACACTTTATTAGTAGAAAAGCAATGGATATCGAAGGAATGGGCAATGAAACTGTTGAGGTACTTTATAAAAAGGGATTATTGAACCGTATAAGCGACCTCTATACCTTATACCAACATCAAGATTCCTTAGAACAGATAGAGCGTTTTGGGGAGAAGTCTATTGCCAACATGCTTCATGGAATTGAAAAATCGAAAACCAAACCTTTTCAGAAAGTGTTATTTGGACTCGGCATTCGCTACGTTGGCGAAACAGTGGCCAGAAAATTAGCTGAAAACTTCAAATATATAGAGGCGCTTATACAAGCAAATGTTGAGGAGATTGCAGCAGTAGAAGAGATTGGCGAACGGATTGCTGGCAGTGTAAAAGAATATTTCTCCAAAGACATTCATTTACAACAAATAGTTGAGCTAAGGGAAGCAGGCTTACAATTAGCAATTACTGAAGAAAAAAGTGCTTTGCTCAGTGAAAAGCTCATCGGTAAAACCTTTGTCATATCCGGTGTATTTGAACATTACAGTCGCGAAGAATTAACGGCACTCATTCTTGAAAATGGCGGAAAAATACTCAGTAGCATCAGTGGTAAGCTCAATTATCTCGTCGCAGGCGATAATATGGGGCCTTCGAAACTGGTCAAAGCACAAAAGCTCAACATCCCTATGCTATCTGAGTCTGATTTAATAGCCATGATTACTTAATAATTTATTATCTTTATCCATTTTATCTTAAGTTTGAATACATTTTTTAGGATTAACAACAATAATACTATAATACAACATAATGAATAGCCTATATGGTGCCGGTGTGGCATTAGTTACTCCCTTTAACAATGATGGGAGTATTGATTTTGAAGGACTGTCCAATTTGATCGAATATCAAATTGCTGGCGGAATGGATTACTTGGTTAGCTTAGGAACTACCGGCGAAGTGGCAACCTTAACGAAGGAAGAAAAAAAACAAGTATTAGATTTTACTGCTGAGCAGGTTGCTGGCCGTGTTCCTTTAATAGCTGGTTTTGGCGGCAATAATACTGCCGAACTTATCAATCAACTGAAGGAGTTCCGAAATCCGGCATATCAGGCCATCTTATCCGTGAGCCCTTATTATAACAAACCCACACAGGAAGGGATTTATCAGCATTACAAGGCTATTGCGCAGGCTACTTCTTTACCTATCATTTTGTACAATGTACCTGGGCGCACAGGAAGTATGATCACTGCAGACACCATTATTCGTTTAGCCAGAGATTTCAACAACATCATTGGAGTAAAAGAAGCCTCGGCCAATTTTGAGCACTTTACTCGGATCATGGCAAGCAAACCCGCACATTTCCTGCTAATTTCAGGCGATGATGCCCTTACGCTACCCATGATGTCTTTAGGCGCTATAGGCGTCATTACTGTTGTTGGCAATGCCTTCCCAAAACAAACACGTATGTTGGTCAATTACTGCAACGAATGGAAATACGAAGAAGCGCGTAAGCTGCATTATGATTTGTTAAATATTGATGACTTGTGTTTCATTGAAGGCAATCCCGCAGGAGTAAAAGAAATGCTGCAGGAGCTTCATATCTGCAAAAACTACGTACGTTTACCACTTGTAGGCGTCAGCGATGAAACCAAAAAGAAAATTGCAGTTGCAGTTAAAGGTTTACAGGCAAGAAGTTAACTCACAGAAATAGCGCGTCAGCTTTATTAAACAAAAAAAGGAGAGCAAATTGCTCTCCTTTTTTTGTTCATACTAAATCAGTCTTATCTATTTAGCACTGTTCTTCGCTTCTTGTATCTCTAAACGAATAGTCTGCGCTAAGTGTTTAACTTCTTGTAATCCTTTTCTAATACGGGTACCCGCAGCGCCATTTCCTTTATCAAAGAATTTCTCTGCATCGGCGTCTAAACCTGCAATTAAATTTTTTAGCTCATTGAATTTTTCGATACTTGCCATAATACTCACTTTAATTAATTAAAAACACTCTTATTTATTGTATGCGACTAAAGTATCACCTTTTTTTCTAAAAAAAAACTTTTTGCAAATTTTCGTAAAATTAAAATTATTTTTCTCGCTCAATTTGCTGTAAAAAAAAATCCAATTAAGCCGGAACAACCTGTTGCTCACGATAATAACCATTATTTAATTTCTCAGACACTTCCGAGAAAGCAAAAATGGTACGTTTTACGTCTTCTAAGCTATGTGTCGCAGTAGGTATCAGTCTCAGTTCAATTTGCCCTTTGGGAATAACTGGATATACCACAATGGAGCAAAAAACGCCATAATTTTCTCTCAAGTCCATGGTAAGCGCTGTTGCCTCTGCTAAATCGCCTTTTAAAAACACTGGAGTAACCATGGTATTGGTATGCCCAATATCAAAGCCATTCTTCTTTAGACCTTTCTGTAAAGCTGTAGCAACTTCCCAAAGCTTCGCACGTAATTCTGGTTTACTTTTTAGGAGTTCCAATCGCTTTTTCAAGCCAATCACCATCGGCATCGGTAATGATTTTGCGAATGTCTGTGAACGCATATTATAGCGCAAATAAGTAACCATCTCTTCCTTAGCGGCAACAAATGCACCAATGCCCGCCATCGATTTTGCAAATGTACCAAAGTAAATATCTACTCCATCAATACAACCTTGTTCTTCATGTGTACCTGCTCCGGTCGGCCCCATCGTGCCAAAACCATGAGCATCATCCACCAATAATCTAAAATTAAACGTATCTTTCAATGCATTTATTTCTTTCAATCTGCCTTGTGCGCCCGACATGCCAAACACACCTTCGGTGATAACTAAGATTGCACCACCGGTCTGTTCCACAATTTTCGTTGCTCTTTCGAGTTGCTTTGTGCAGCTTTCAATATCGTTATGTTGGAAAACAAAGCGTTTCCCCATATGCAAACGAACACCATCAATAATACAAGCATGCGATTCGGCATCATATACAATAACATCATTTCTATCAACTAATGCATCAATAATAGATACCATACCCTGATAGCCATAATTGAGCAAGAAAGCATCCTCTTTACCCACAAAAGCAGCTAAATCCTGCTCAAGTGTTTCATGGTGATTGGAGTTTCCAGACATCATCCTTGCTCCCATGGGATAGGCCATGCCATATTCCGCGGCCGCTTGTGCATCGGTAGCACGAACCTCCGGATGATTAGCCAAGCCCAAATAGTTATTCAAGCTCCAAACCAAATGATCTTTCCCTCTAAATTTCATATGTGCGTCAATCTCGCCTTCTAACTTGGGAAAAGAAAAGTAGCCGTGCGACCACTTATGATGCTGTCCTATCGGACCTAAGTTTTTTGAAATTTTATCGAATAAATCCAAGGTAAATACGTTTTATTTATTTAAATAAGCACCAACCACATCCGTTTTCATTAGGCTTTAGAAAAAACGACGTGAAAATAAAATCACTATATACTCATAGGTTATTGCCTTCCCTGATTTCCTAAAAGCACAAAATGTGGTTGTCAAATGTTACAAAGATAAAGTTTCAGTGTAGAATTATCAACTTTATACGGAATCAACTTTCAAATGAGTATAAAAACTTCCCTTTTTATATTGCTTTTTTCGCCAATATAAATAAACAAGGGCCAGCTTAAACAATGTTAACCGGCCCTGATCCTGTATCATTAAAACAATCAGTTAGTCTACATTATCATGTAGAAATGAATTATTTGGCCTGATTTCCGTTATTCCATCTTCCGATGAAAGTGTAAATCTTGAAACCTGTGATTCGGATGAATGGGGTACCTGATCTAAAGAACGTTGTTTTCTCCGATATGCTGGCTCATTTTCAATTTCTTGTAATCCGTTGGTAGACCGCAGTTTCATGCTTAAATCTTTCAAACGTAAAATACGTTCCTTTGTTTTACGTAGCTGCTCTTCAATGCTCTCATCAGTACGAGTCTCTTCGACTTGCTTCGCTTGTGGTTCTTGTACAGGTTCAGTCGTTTGGCTGTTTTGCACTCCTTGCTCTTCCTCTGATGTACTTACCGCTTCAGTATCACTATGAGTAAAGAAAAACTCACTTTCTGCAACTTTAAGCTGATACTCATCACCTTGTGCCGATCTATCTGGTTCAGGCTCCTCCTCCGTAAGTGTATGCCTAATTACTTCCTCTTTCTTGACAGCCACCTTTTCGTTTGATTGTTGCCCCTTAGGTGCACCGCTAAACAAATCAACCTGAGGCACAGCAGCGGCTTGCACATTATTCGTTGGCACAGGCTCTTCTACCAATGTTTTAGCTGTATCTACCGATTTGTTGATCAGCTGATTAACAGGTCTTACTAAAGGAGCTTTTTCCTCCTCTAGTGGTATCGCAATCCGTTTATTATTCTCTTCTTGTTTACGCTCTTCTGTTGTTTGAAAGCCTGTAGCAATGATGGTCACAGACAGATCACCATCCAATGATTCATCTAAACAATTACCCCAAATAATTTCAGCTGTAAAGCCAGCCCGTTCTTGGATGTAGTCGGTAACAACCGAAATTTCATCCATTGTAACTTCCTGAGTGCCAGAAGTAATGTTTAACAATATATAACGCGCGCCTTCGATCTCGCTATCTTTAAGCAATGGTGATGCCAGAGCCCCTTCTACAGCCTTTTGAGCGCGGTCATCGCCATTTGCTTTTGCATTCCCCATGATGGCTACACCACTGTCATTCATCACCGTACGCACATCCTTAAAATCGACATTGATATACCCTGGTATCGTAATAATCTCGGCAATGCCTTTTGCTGCAGTGGTTAAAATATCATCTGCTTTTGCAAAAGCAGAACTCATAGTGAGATTACCAAATATTTCACGCAAGCGGTCATTTGAAATGACCAGGTAAGAATCTACGTATTTTCTCAGCTCACCCAGCCCTTCTTCAGCTTGGCTCCTACGTCTTTTTCCCTCAAAAGCGAATGGCGTAGTTACGATAGCAACCGTTAAGATGCCCAGCTCTTTAGCTGCTTTTGCAATAACAGGGCTTGCACCAGTACCTGTACCACCACCCATGCCAGCAGTAATAAACAGCATTTTTGTATTTGCACCCAACATCCGTTTGATGTCGTCAATACTCTCAATGGCCGAGTTTTCACCTACATCAGGATCAGAACCTGCACCCATGCCTTCAGTTAAGCTAGCCCCCAATTGCACTTTATTCGGAATCGGACTTAACTCTAATGCTTGAGCATCGGTATTGCAAATTATAAAATCCACACCGCTTATCCCCTGTCTGTACATGTGGTTCACTGCATTACCACCACCTCCGCCAACACCTATTACTTTGATAATAGATGATTGTTCTTTAAGCATTTCAAATTTCATACGTCTATTTTTTGTTCCTCAAGGCTGCATGAATACGTCATATTATCATTTCTTATATAGCGATATGCATATTCAAGCTATTCTAATTCACTCGTAATGAGTAGTATCTATTACTCAAACTCCCGTTAATTTCGCATTGTAATATTAACATATTTTCCACAATTGTTTTCCACAATTGTTTACAATGTGGAAAAAACCAATCACTGTTGAAAACTTATTTAATATAATCCGTATCTTCTATCTTATTATCATCGCTGATATAACGAATGATTTTATCCAAAAAGCCAAACGACTTCTTACCCTCTTCGGCTATTCCTTTTACTAACTGACCCTTCGCCGGATGTTCTTGCTCATTATACTCTGCCGATTCGATCCCTTTAATAAGAAGACCGATACCCGTAGCATAAAGTGGACTCTTCAATTCATCGTATACGTTCTTTGGCAACACATCATTTTTCGAAAGATGTTCGTTCGGCATACCAATGCGGCACTCCAAACCTGTTACATATTCAACAAGCTGCACCAAATGTTTCAACTGAGCACCTCCTCCTGTAATCACAATTCCTCCAATCAATTTTCGTTCATACCCCGACGATTTAATCTCATAATATACATGCTCAATGATTTCCTCCATTCGCGCTTGAATAATGTACGCAAGGTTCTTCACCGAAATCTCTTTATGCTCCCGGCCACGAAGTCCTGGCACACAAATGATTTCATTTTCTCTATTTTCTTCTGCCAAGGCCGAACCAAATTTAATCTTCAACAGTTCCGCTTGATTACGTAAAACAGCACAACCTTGTTTAATATCTTCTGTCACGATATTACCGCCCAACGGAATCACCGCTGTATGACGGATGATACCTTCATGGAAAATGGCCACGTCAGTTGTACCTCCGCCGATATCAACCAATACCACGCCAGCATCCTTTTCTTCGGGACTCAACACCGCTTCCGATGAAGCCAATGGTTCTAAAATCAATTCTTGCGCTTCTAATGAGGCATATTCTACACAACGTTTGATATTACGTACTGCACTTACATGCCCTGAAATAATATGGAAATTAGCTTCCATACGCCTGCCAGCCATCCCAATAGGATCCTTTATACCCGGTTCATTATCAATCGTAAACTCTTGAGGAAGTACATGGATAATTTCCTCTCCAGGAGGAAGCACCAACTTATACATATCTTCTACCAGTTTTTCGATATCTTTTCTTCCAATCTCGTTATCATCCTTTCTGGTTAAGATACCACGGTGTTGCAAACTTTTGATATGCTGGCCGGCAATACCGACATTCACTACCTTAATATCCACATTCGATTGTGCGCTCGCCTCTTCTACGGCTTTCACAATACTAGTAACCGTCTTTTGGATATTCGCTACCACACCGCGGCTAACACCTAATGATTCTGCTTTTCCTATGCCCAGAACCTCAATCTTATGGTGTTCGCTCCTGCGACCTACGGTTACGCAAATTTTTGTGGTACCAATATCTAGTCCGACAACAATGGGGGCATCCTTTGGATTAGTCGTTCGTTTTTCCATGTTTAATGCGTATTAATATGCTGTTTATTACTATTTTCTTTTCGTACAATGCTATCTGCTTTCTCGCAGACCAGCTGATTTGCAAATTTCAAATTCACGGTTTTATATCTACCCCATCCTACCTGAGGAATAATTTGCTTGTAGAAGATCAATAACTTATCGAATTTTGTTTGAAGTGAATCTCCATTTCCCAATATAATCGTCTGGTTACCAACACGGGGCACCAACATAATATCACTATCTTTATTGACATAGAGTTGCTCAATTTGACTATTCCATAAAGAATCTCGTTGTAGAAATTGAGCCACCTGATACAAATCTTTCAATTGGGCCGAACGCATGGTATCCTGTTTACCCGAAAACTGCTCGGCGATATTCCCGTTGGCCACAATTACGTGTGGTGCATAAAGTGGCGATGTAGGAAATTTAACTCCCTCTTGATCAATATAAAAATCGCTTCCAACCTGATTGATGATACGCATAACCGCCTCTCTTTGCTCAATTTTGACATGTACCTGACCATCCATTTCCGCATACACGCTGACCTGCTTAATAAATGGGTTCTCCGACAACTTTTTTTCGATATCATGAACAGGCAAATCTTTTACCACATGTCCAATAAGCGGGCCATTTAACCCATTAACTATTTTTAACACGTCTTCTTGAGAAACAAACGCTTGCGCACCCGGAACGATAATATCGACATGCTGGCACACCGCTTTATTTTTCTTCGCATTGATGAAACCCATCAGGACAGAGAAAGCAATAAGGCATAGCGCCCATGTACATACATAGAGCACTTTGCGCCAATTTACCTGCTTTATTTTATCCCACATGACTTAATATCTCTTTAATCGGTTCGACCAGTAAATCAATATTCCCTGCACCTACTGTTAATAATACACGGGGCTTTTCTGTCCTTATATAATCTAAAATTTCTGAAGGAGAAAGCCTAAATTTTTGCGGTATCGCAATTTTCTCCAGCAACCAATCGGCATCTATACCTGGCAATGGTTCTTCCCTCGCAGGATAAATATCCATTAGCAACAACACATCTGTCAATGTCAGGGCTGCCGCAAAATCATGGGCAAAATCACGTGTTCTGCTAAATAAATGGGGCTGGAACACACAGGTAATCTGCTCACCTTGAAACAACTCACGCACCGCTGTTAAACAAGCTGTCAGCTCCGTTGGATGATGGGCATAATCGTCTATATATACGCAACCAGGTCGATTGACAATATATTCAAATCGCCGTTTTACACCTCGGAATGAGGCCAACGCTTGCTTAATACACGCAGCCCCCACACCCAATTGCCTTACCGCTGTAATAGCCGCTACTGCATTTTCTACATTGTGCCTACCAGGAATACCCAGTTCGATATGAGTAATTACTTCATCTCCATTATGATAGTCAAAATAGAATGTGTTATTTTCTATCCGGATATTTGTTGCAAAAACCCCAGCTTCCCTAGTTATACTGTAGTAGATATCTGCGGGCAAATCCAAATCTTGCTTAACAATCCGAACACCCGATGAAGATACTTGGTTAATAAACAAACGAAACGATTCTACTACACCATCTGCATTTTCATACACATCTAAATGATCGGCATCTGTAGAAGTAACAATTGCTATATCCGGATGCAAGGTCAGAAATGACCGATCAAATTCATCCGCTTCAACTACCAGCGTATTACTAGATGAAAACAGCACGTTGCTGCCATAATTAGCTGCTATCCCCCCTAGGAATGCTGCACAGCCATAGCCACTATCTGTGAGCATGTGTGCTATCATAGTGCTGGTTGTTGTTTTTCCATGTGTTCCTGCTACAGCTAACGTATAATGAGATTGGCTAATGAATCCCAACACTTCAGAACGCTTATATAGATGACATCCCAGTTTTTTAAAAAAAGTCATTAAAGCCAAGTCAGTTGGCACGGCAGGGGTATAGATAACTGCATATTCAGAGACAGGTCTAGTAAATGCAAAAGCAATATTTTCAACCGAATCGTCATAGAAGACCTGAATACCCTCTTGAGTTAATTGTTTCGTTAGCGCCGTCTCTGTTTTATCATATCCAGCAACCCGTATATTTAAATGATGAAAATAGCGGGCCAGCGCACTCATACCAATACCGCCGATACCAATAAAAAAAACTTGTTTTAAATCCGCTATCTTCATTTTACTTCTATATTAAGCGCGAGCGCTTTCCGTTTTTGTACCTTCCAACTTTAAAACCTCTTTTGCTATGACTTCGTCTGCCGTCAATTTTGCCAATTGCTTAATTTGAGTGCCCAGCGTTTTGCATCGAGGTTTATCAGCAATTAGTTCAATTAGGGCATCAATGAGCTGTTTTTCGGCATCCGCATCACGAATCATCACCGCAGCATGTTTAGCAGTGAGCGCTTGTGCATTTTTCGTTTGGTGATCTTCTGCCACATTAGGTGAAGGCACCAATATCACGGGTTTACCTACAGCACAAAGCTCCGCAATCGTTCCGGCACCAGCACGTGCTATGATCACATCCGCAGCAGCATAGGCCAAATCCATTCGATGCAAAAAGGGTTTTAAACAAAGATCATGATCCAATTGCCTTTCACGTACGGCAACTAACAGCTGCTCATAATAATAACTTCCGCACTGCCATATTACCTGCATATCATGTGCCCCTAGCCTTTTCAGTCCATCCAGCATACAGTTATTCAACGTACGTGCCCCAAGACTTCCTCCTGTTAGCAGAACCGTCTTCTTCGTATGATCTAGTCCCAATAACTCCTTCGCTTCGAATTCTTTTCCCGTAATATCCACCGCATCCCTTCGAATAGGATTTCCAGTGTTCATAATCTTCTCGGCAGGAAAGAATTTCTCCATTCCATCAAAAGCAACACAAATTTTGGCAGCCTTCTTACTCAATTTTTTATTCGTAATACCTGCATACGAATTTTGTTCCTGTATCAAATAGGGTATCCCCAAACTACCAGCCGCGTGCAATAAAGGACCAGAAGCAAAACCTCCTACCCCAACAACCGCATCAGGCTTAAAATCGCGAATGATTTGCTTCGCTTTTCGGATGCTTCTCCACAATTTCAAGGGCAACAATAAGTTCTTGACAATCGACTGTCTATTGATCCCTTGTATATCCAATCCTACAATCTTATACCCGGCAGCAGGTACTTTATCCATTTCCATCTTACCTTTTGCACCCACAAATAAAATCTCCATTTGGGGTTCTAAACGCATCAATGCATTGGCGATAGACACTGCCGGAAAAATATGTCCTCCAGTACCGCCTCCACTTATGATAACACGTTTTATTTGCTTACCCATATGTACTTTTTTATATGACTGCCGGTATTTCACCTACAATAACTTTATCCTCTCTTTTTGCTGTCGATGTTGACTTGCCTTCTCTTCCCCTTAGTTTAAGTTCTTCTATATTTCTACTAACACTTAAAATAATGCCAAGGGCTAAACTGGTAAAGAGAATGGACGTTCCACCCATACTCACCAACGGAAGTGGCACGCCTGTAACCGGTCCCAAACCAACGGCCACGGCCATATTACCAAAGGCCTGAATGGTTAAACTAAATCCTAAACCTGCGGCTAACAAAGCCCCAAAAGCTTTCGGACTTTGGGTAACGATACGGATGCAACGATACATAAACACTAAATAAATGATGGCCAATAACACCCCGCCAACAGCGCCATATTCTTCGATAATGATGGCAAAAATAAAATCAGAATAGGGATGCGGAAGCACATTACGCTGTGTGCTATTTCCAGGGCCTTTACCAAATATACCTCCCGTAGCGATCGCAATTTTTGCCTGGTTCGCCTGAAATTCTTTATCGGGATCTGGCTCGCCCTTTCCCAGGAACGTTTCTACTCGCGATATATAGGTCTGTCTTCTTGGACCCAGCAGTACAACCAAGGTGAGTAGAAAAGCTCCAGCTATACTGACATAGGCAATTTGTTTAATACTGATACGACCAATAATCAACAGTAGAATACTCACCGCAAAAAGCATGATGGCGGTAGACATATTAGCTATGGCAATTAAAATAATGACCACACAAACAGACCCCATAATAGGCAGAAAGGCACGCTTCACATCTTTGATATTTTCTTGTTTGCGCGTAAGCATTCTTGCTAAAAAAGTAATGAGTGCTAACTTGGCCATATCCGATGTCTGAAATGTTTGATTGATTACAGGGATTGTCACCCACCTATTCGCATCATTCACAGCATCGGTAAACAACAAGGTATACAACAACAACGGAATGGTAATAATCATCAAAATCTTCGATATACCCGCATAATAACGGTAATCCAACAGATGAGAAAAATACATTAAAATGAGCCCAGCAAAAATGATGGTAAAATGCTTGATCAAAAAAGTCTCCGTTCCTCTACCTTCTTTGTACGCTAGCGTTCCCGTGGAGCTATACACTGCCAATAAAGACCAAACGGATAATACGATTACTATTATCCATATCCATTTATCTCCTTTGAGTTTACTAAAAATCTTTTCCATAGCGTGCTTTTTTGACCAAGAACCCATGCTCTCGGATTTTCACATCTTTATAATTCCCTGACGGCTGCCTTAAACTGATCGCCGCGATCTTCGTAATTCTTAAACAAGTCAAAACTGGCACATGCTGGCGACAATAATACCGTATCCCCTTTTTGTGCAATATGATATGCGATCTGAACGGCCTCGCTCATCGTCTGGGTATTCACAATGATTTCTGTATTTTCTTCAAAAGCATTATGGATATTTCTATTGTCTTTACCCAGGCATACAATGCCTCTTACCTTGGTTTGCACCAAATCTTTCAACATACCATAATCATTTCCTTTATCTACCCCGCCCATGATCAATACAATTTTTTCGGGGAAACTTTCCAACGCGTACCACACAGAATTTACATTGGTTGCTTTTGAATCATTAATAAAGTCAATACCCGAAATACGTGTAACATACTCCAATCGATGTGGTATATTCACAAAATTGCCCATACTCTCTCTGATAGATTCGTTGCGCAATTCCCAGACCTTGGATACAATACCCGAGGCCATATTGTTGTAAACATTGTGTTTTCCTTGTAGTGCTAAATCATTAATTGACATAATAAATCTTTCCTGTTTAGGTATGGTAATTACTATTTCGTTATGCTCGTTTACATATGCGCCCGGTTCTATTCTTTCATTGAAACTAAACGGGTATGTTGTTGCGCTTATGTGATGTTTTTTTAAACCTTTCATTGTTTCTGGATCATCTTGGCAATAGATAAAAATGTCATTTGCCCGTTGATTTTGCGTTATCCTAAATTTAGAATCAACGTAATGCTCCATTTTATAATCATACCGATCTAAATGATCAGGTGTTATATTTAACAGTACGGCAATATCTGCTCTGAAGTTGTACATATCATCAAGCATAAAACTGCTGATTTCCAAAACATAAACATCAAAGTTTTCGGTGGCCACCTGCAAGGCAAAGCTTCTTCCGATATTACCAGCCAAACCAACATGTAATCCCCCGCGTTTCAGCAAATGATATATCAGCATCGTGGTGGTCGATTTACCGTTTGAACCAGTTATGCAGACCGTCTTTGCTTTTGTGTAGCGTGCTGCAAACTCGATTTCTCCAATAACAGGTATTCCCTTTTCTTTAAGCTGCTGCACTACCTGCGCTTTCTCCGGAATACCGGGGCTTTTCACAACTGTGTTTGCGGCCAGCAATTTACTCGTTGTATGTCCGTTTTCTTCATAAAGAATCGCCAGATCATCCAGCTGTTTCTTATAATCCGCTCTCACATTACCTGCATCCGAAACAAACACATTGTATCCCTGTCGCTGAGCAAGTACAGCAGCTCCAACCCCGCTTTCTCCAGCGCCCAAAACCACTAAAAGCGGCTTGTCTAATTTATTTGTGCCGTGCTTGTCCATTGCTATCTCACCTTTAACGTAACGATGGTTATCACTGCCAAAATGATTCCTATAATCCAAAACCGAGTAACGATTTTAGACTCGTGATAACCCTTTTTCTGATAGTGATGATGTAATGGCGACATTAGAAATATTCTTCTGCCCTCGCCGAATTTCCTTTTGGTATATTTAAAATAAGATACTTGTAAAATAACAGACACCAATTCGATTAAGAAAATACCACATAAAACGGGTATTAAAAGCTCTTTACGAATCATGATCGCAAAAGCGGCAATGATTCCTCCAATGGCCAGACTTCCGGTATCACCCATAAAAACTTGTGCGGGATAAGAATTGTACCACAAAAATCCTACGCATGCACCTACAAAGGCACCTGCAAACACCACTAATTCACCTGAATTGGGTATATACATAATGTTCAAATAATCAGCAAAGATGCTATTACCAGACACATAGGCTAAGATGGCTAAGGTTACGCCGATTATTGCCGATGTACCAGTTGCTAAACCATCAATTCCATCCGTGATATTTGCCCCATTAGACACCGCAGTAACAATAAAGACCACAAACACAAGGAACACCCAAAACACATATTTCCCATCGGCCACACCAAAAACACTCAGCACCTTACCATAGTCAAACTCATTGTTTTTATAGAAGGGAATATTCGTTTTGGTTGATTTCACCTCCAAATTATAGTAGCTCTTTGTGCCATCAAAATTTTGTTGAATAGCAATATGCTCGCCTTTTGTAGGGCCATTTACTTTTTGACGTGTAACGATGGAGGGGTGCTCATACATCGTCCAAGCAATGATAATTCCCAATCCAACTTGACCTACCACTTTAAACTTACCGGCCAAACCTTCTTTGTTCTTTCGAAACACCTTAATATAATCGTCTATAAAACCAACCGTCCCCATCCAAACGGTTGCTATGATCATGAGTAGCACATAAATATTTTCCAGTTTTGCAAAGAGCAAGGTCGGCAATAAAATTCCCGCAATGATAATGAGCCCACCCATGGTCGGTGTTCCTTGTTTTTGCGATTCCCCTTCCAATCCCAAATTACGTACCGTTTCGCCCACTTGTTTTTTTCGCAATAAGCCAATTAGCCTACCGCCGTATACCGTAGTGATGATCAACGATAAAATGACTGCCATACCGAATCGGAAGGATATGTATTGGAATACCCCTGCTCCTGGTAGATTGAGTTGATCATGTAAATACGAAAACAAATAATACAACATACGATCGGGTTATATAAAACCTAGAATATTTTTATCAAAGTGCATTTCCTAATGTTTCAAATAAATCATTTAAAACAGCTTTATCATCAAAAGGCCTTTTCTCGCCATTGATATCTTGATATTTTTCGTGTCCTTTCCCTGCAACTAAAATGATATCTGCAGGTTGTGCTAGATGTACTGCAGCCTTTATGGCTTCATAACGATCTGTAATGGAAAAAACATTTCGTTTTTTTGCTTCTGGAACACCTGCCTCCATTTCTCGAATAATCTGTTGTGGATCTTCACTTCGCGGATTATCCGAAGTCAGAATTACTTTATCACTCAAAAGCGCCGCTACAGCAGCCATTTCCGGTCTTTTGGTCTTATCACGATCGCCTCCACAACCAATCACCGTAATAATCTGCTCCTGATGCTTCCGTAGTGCAACGATGGTTTCGAGTACATTCTTTACTGCATCTGGTGTATGTGCATAATCGATAATCCCCACCATTCCATTTGCAGCAAGCAACGCATCGAATCTACCTTCTGCTCCTGTCAACCTACTCATTATGGTCAAAACCTTTGTACTATTTTGCTCAAGTAACACAGCTACACTATATACCGCAAGTAAATTATATGCATTAAACTCACCTACTAGGCGCGCCCACATTTCACGCCCCTCTACCTGTAATAGCATTCCGTGGAAATGACTTTCAATAATTTTACCTTTGTAATCGGCCATGCGCTTTAGACCATAGGTTTTCTTATACGCGAGTGTATTCTGCAACATCACCGAACCATGTTTATCATCGATATTGACTAGGGCAAAAGCAGTTTTAGGCAAACCATCAAAAAAAGCTTTTTTCGCTTCTAGGTAAGCCGCAAAGGTTCTATGAAAATCGAGATGATCATGTGTTAAATTCGTAAAAACCCCTCCTAAAAAAGTTAAACCGGCAATACGGTGCTGTGCCACCGCATGCGAGCTTACTTCCATAAAACAATAATCGCAACCAGCCTCCACCATCTGATGGAGTAATTTATTTAAACTTATTGGATCCGGCGTTGTATGTGTAGCTTCAATAGCCTGTTCTTTTATTTTATTTTGTACGGTAGAAAGTAATCCCACATAAAAGCCCAATTCAGTAAACAGCTTATATAATAATGTAGCAACGGTGGTCTTTCCGTTTGTACCCGTTATACCAATAAGCTTTAGTTTAGCAGAAGGGTTATCATAGAAGTTAGACGCCACCAAACCCAGTGCATAAGCTGCATCATCTACTTCAATGTATGTAATATGATCACTCATATCGCTCGGTACATCTTCACAAATGATCGCCATAGCACCAAATGCAATCGCTTTATCTATATACGCATGGCCATCCTGGTTCCAGCCCTTAATGGCTACAAACAAGTCATTTTCTGAAATATGCCGCGAATCAAAACTAAGCGCACGGATATTCATCTCCGCACGACCAATAATCCGCTTTACGGGCACATTTCTCAGTATATTAGATAAAGCTATCATTCCAATTCAATAGTTATTGCCCCTCCTTTACCAGTCAATTCACCAGGGTTAATTGATTGACGCACCACCTTTCCTTCGCCTTTTACTAAGGCCTTAACTCCAATATTGCTTAACAAGTACATGGCATCTTTTAAGCCCATTCCTTTCAGATCCGGTATTTTACCCACCTTCATCACCTCTTCTTCCGCGATGGCATGTTGCACCTTCGCTCTTTCTTTTAATTGTTTACCCTCCATACCCAACGCCTGAAACACATATTGACTATCTTTCTGAAATCCGGCTTTAATCGTAGGAACCGTATCCACAGCAGTATATTGATATTTTTTGAAATCGCGGTACATCTCATTATCACTCGCATATACACGTTCGGAAATCTCCTTGAAAACCGGTGCGGCGACCGTCGCAGCGTAATACCCACCTTTTCGTGGGTTTTGAACAACCACAATCATCGAATATTTAGGGTGATCAGCCGGAAAATACCCTGCAAAAGATCCCTGGTAACGTCGGTTGGTACGATATCCGGCAGCTCCATTTGCCATCTGCGCCGTTCCTGTTTTTCCAGCCACCTTAAACATAGGATTTTTTAATTGTCTCGCTGTTCCTTCTTGCACTACTCCTTCAAGCATGCCCCTTATTTTAGACAACGTCTCATCAGATGCGATTTTCTCTTTGATTACACGTGCCTCAAACTTTTCTACGGTATTACCTAAGCGCCGTATTTCCTTCACAAAGAGTGGCGCAATCATTCTTCCATCGTTAGCCACTGCATTGTATAAAACCAGCATTTGCAATGGCGTTAATTTCAACTCGTAACCATAAGCCATTTGCGGTAACGACAACCCACTCCACGATTTGCTCTTAGGCGTCTTGATTAGTGGCTGCCCTTCTCCGGGTATTTGCAAACCCAACGGTTCATTCAAATGCATGGCATGTAGCCGATTGGTAAATGCAGCAGGATTGTCTTTATAATATTTATAAATTAATCGAGTTACCGCCGTATTGGATGATACCTCAAAGGCTCGTTTTACAGAAATCTTACCCTCACCAGCATGATCATCACGAATGGTATGTCCGTATATTCTAAATGTTCCATTCTCCGTATCTATGATATCGCTTGTATCCACCTTACCGTCTTCTAGCGCCACCAAGTAAGATGCCAGCTTAAAAGTAGATCCAGGTTCGGCGCTTTGTGCTATGGCATAATTAAATTTTTCTTTATAAACACCTTCGGCAACACGCGTAAAATTTGCAACAGCGCGCACTTCCCCTGTTGCTACCTCCATTAAAACAACACAACCATTATCCGCATCACTAGCTATCAACTGCTTTTCCAATGCGGTTTGCGCAATATCTTGCATATTGATATCAATAGTGGCAATGATATCGGCACCGTCCGTAGGCGCTACTTCTGTGTCTTCATTAATGGGCATCCAACTTCCGCCAGCAATTCGTTGCACCAGCCGACTACCACTTTCACCATCCATATATTCCGCATATGCCCCCTCCAAACCAACGGGTTGCACGTTCTCATTTTTATATCCAATGGTACGTGCGGCCAAGGTTTTAAAAGGTAAAATGCGTTTATTTTTCCGTTCAGCAATCAACCCTCCTTTATATCGCCCTAATTTGAAAATCGGAAATGCTCGCACAGCCTTCATTTCCTGAAAGCTTACATCGCGCTTCACTAGAAAATAGCGGTTTTTATCTTTCCGAGCCTTCCGCAATAAACGCCGATAGTGCTCAACGGGCTTATCTTGAAAGAAGGCAGCCAGTCGAGCAGCCAAAGAATCTACCTTCGAATAAAACACATCATCTTCCAAAATACCGGGAGCCAACATATCCATCCGAACATCATATTCGGGTACCGAAGTTGCCAACAAACTACCATCTACAGAAAAGATATTACCACGGGTTGCCTCTACTGTTTGATAGCGGGTAGAAAGGCTATCCGCCATGGCTCGCCATTTTGGCCCCTCAACAACCTGCAAGCCAAAGAGTTTATACAATACCGCAAGAGCAAACAGTACCATCAACCCAAATGATAGGTATACACGTAACAATATGTCGGTACGGATATTCATTCCTCTTGTTGCTTTGTTTTATTTGTCATCCGTTGCTGGAAACACAATCTTTTGCGGTGGCGCCACCAGCTCTTTCAAACCCAATGTGTCTACTTTTTTAGCCACCTCGCTCATCGTGCTTTTCAACATCAAATCAGCCTTTAAAGATTTATATTCCCAACTGAGATATTTCACTTCTTTGGATAATGCATCAATTTCCCGAACGGTATTTTCGGCAAAATGCCTATTTGCGATATAAATGATTGCCAAAAACGCCAAATAGCCAATAAAAGGCACGGCCGCAACAGCCTGTGCAGACGAAAGACCTTTAAAGGAAAACAACGCCTTTAAAAAGTCCTTTGACTCGTCCACCTTAGCTTCCACATCATCTTGCAATGCGGCCTGCTGCTCTTCGCTGAGGGGTTCATTTTTATATCTGTTCAACATCATCCAATATCATTGTCAAGCCAGTTTCTCTGCCACACGTAATTTTGCACTGCGCGCACGGCTATTTTGGTTCACCTCGTCATCAGTCGCCGTAATCGCTTTACGACTAATCAGTTTAAAGGGTTTGATTTCATTCCCAAAAAAATCTTTTTCTACAGCCCCTTTGAACTTCCCCTTCATCATAAAGTTCTTTACCAACCGATCTTCAAGCGAATGATAAGACATGACTACCAATCGTCCACCCGGCTTTAACACCTTTTCTGCCTGTAACAGAAAGTCCTGCAAAGCTTCCAATTCTTTATTCACCTCTATCCGAAGCGCCTGAAAGAGTTGTGCATAATATTTATTTTCTTTTCCACGAGGCACCAACTTCCCTATCGCAGTTTTCAAATCGACAACGGTGCGAATAGGTTTGATACGCCGTGCATTTACAATAGCTTTTGCCAAGCTTTTAGCATTCTGAATTTCGCCGTACATTCCCAAAATACGATGCAAATCATCTTCTGCGTATTCGTTTAAAACACTTTTTGCATCCAAATCACCCACCTGATCCATACGCATATCCAAATCCGCATCAAAACGTATAGAAAAGCCTCTTCCAGCTTCATCAAACTGATGGGAAGAAACGCCCAAATCAGCCAAAATTCCATCCACAAATTGTATCCTTTGGAGACGGAGATGATTTTTTAAGAACCTGAAATTCTGATGAATCAAGCAAAAACGATCATCATGCAATGCATTCTGCAACGCATCCGGATCCTGATCGAACGCGATCAGCTTACCTTCATCTCCCAAGCGATCCAGAATTGCTCGCGAATGCCCACCTCCGCCAAAAGTCACATCCACATACACCCCATCCTGCCGAATAGCCAGTCCATCCATACATGCTGTCAACATCACCGGTACATGGTAAACTTTATTCATCAGTTTTACGATTTAAATGACCCATCACCTCCTCTGCCAGCGCAGCAAAATCATCCCCTTCATCATCCCATTGTGCATCATAGGCATCTTTAGCCCACAATTCTATTTTATTAAACTGACTCGCCAGCACAACCTCCCCTTCAATACCAGCATATTCAAGCAAAGCTTTTGGTACCAAGACCCGATTGGCCGCATCCAAGGTAAGCTCTGTAGCACCCCGCATAAACTTTCTCACAAACTCCCTTGTTTTTCGCTCAAACGTATTCAACCTGCTCAACTCCTCCATAATTCGATCCCATTCTTTTCTTGGATAAATCACCAAATGCGCCTCCAATCCTCGATTAATAACAAGCCCCTCCCGCTCTACCTCAGGCATTTGCTTCTTGAGGCCAGCGGGAAATACCATCCTTCCTTTGGTATCGAGCTTACATTCAAATTCTCCGAGAAAATGAGCCATTTATAAAGTTTATCCAAATAATCAATGTAAAATTAGATAAATCTTCCACTTTCTCCCACTTTCTCCCACAAAAAAGTTTTCCACACTAAATTCATCTACCCAAACCCATCTTTTTTCCACAGCAACTGCTTCACTCAAATAAACTTGTAAGGGCCAATTTTTATCATTAAATTTACTTAAGAAAATAATCCACTGGTTAGTAGTGTTTTATGCAAACATTTTAGCTATCGCATTGTATATAGCTATAGAACCGCACCTTGAAAAGGACGCGGCCAATTATAACATTAGAAAATAAATTCAGAAAATTATGGACTTCAAACGAATGTACATATTGCCCATTACAGTAATGGGATTATGTTTCTGGCTTATATCTTGTAGTTCCAAATCGCTCAAAGACCAACGTGCACAACAGGAAATAGAATATATTCTCGAACCTGGTACGCAGGTAGCTGTATCAGAGGGGATAGTAACCTTTACAGGCACGTTTCCAGATGAGGCCAGTATGAAGGAGGCTGAGGCAGCTGCCCGGAGCATAAAAGGTGTTAAATCGGTCGTTAACAAAGCTACTGTTGCACCCAAGATGCATACCGCAACAGACACAGTCAGTACTACAAATTAGCAAAAAATAAGGTGCCCATGCATCATGGCATGGGCACCTTTAGTATGGCGATTAGGCAATGGACTTATTCATTAATGGCTTTAACCCCAGGTAGTTCTTTCCCTTCCATATATTCAAGCAAAGCACCACCACCCGTACTTACATAACTGACGTCATCCGTCATGTTAAATTTAGTCACAGCAGCAGCCGAATCGCCACCACCTATTAATGAAAACGCACCTTTTTTCGTTGCTTCTACTACGGCTTCTGCTACGGCTTTGGTTCCTTTAGCAAAGGTATCCATTTCAAAAACACCCATCGGACCATTCCATAGAATTGTTTTAGATGACCGAATGACGTCAGCGAAGGCTTTTGCCGATTGGCTCCCAATATCCAATCCCATTTTGTCCGCTGGTATCTGATCATTTGGTCCGTCGTATACTGCCGCATCATTAGCGAAGCGATCAGCAATCTGGCAATCGGCAGGTAAAATCAATTGCACCCCTTTGGCTTTCGCCTTTTCTACCAGGCTATTTGCCAAATCCAGCTTATCCAATTCAACAAGCGACTGGCCAATCTCACCTCCTTTTGCTTTTACAAAAGTGTAAGCCATACCGCCACCAATAATTAAGTTATCTACTTTGGAAAGCAAGGCTTCAATCAGCTCTAGCTTATCGGATACTTTTGCCCCTCCCATAATAGCCGTAAATGGGCGTTCGGGGTTATTTAATACCTTTTCGGCATTCTTTAATTCTGCTGCCATGAGATATCCAAAGTATTTAGCACCCGAAAAGAAACGGGCAATGACCGCCGTAGAAGCATGCGCCCGATGTGCCGTACCAAAAGCATCATTCACGTAAACATCACCTAATGCAGCTAGCTTTTCAGCAAAAGCCACATCCCCTTTTTCTTCTTCCTTATAAAAACGTAAATTTTCCAGCAACAAGACTTCTCCTTGTTTCAGGTTGGCAGCTTTTCCTTTTGCTTGTTCACCAATACAATCATCCGCAAACTGCACATCTACTCCTAATTCACCCGATAAATGTTTCACAATATGTTTTAACGAGAATTTATCTGTTGGTCCTTCTTTTGGTCTACCCAAATGCGACATCAAAATAACAGCGCCCCCATCGTTCAATATCTTTTCGATCGTTGGTTTGGCTCCCTTAATCCGATTATCGTCTGTTATATTAAAATGCTCATCTAAGGGCACATTAAAATCGACACGCACCAAGGCTTTTTTACCAGAAAAATTCAAATCTTCAATAGTCTTCATTAGAATAATTGTTTTTACGCAAACATATATAAAAATGCCTGTTTATGCAATAAATTACAACAGCAAATACATGGCACGATGTACGCCCACTCCAGGTATTTCAAATGCATCTGATAGAAATTGAAAACCCATTTTTTGGTAAAAGGGAAAAGCAATGACACGCGCATTGCACCAGATATAATCTGCTCCCTGTTCCTTTAAATAGGTTGATAAAAAGCGAACAAGTTTTGCTCCCAATCCCATTCCCTGAAAATCAGGATGAGTAGCCATACCGCGAAGTTGATAACCTATTCCCGTTAATGATTGCCATTTCTTTGGAAAAGCAGTCAAAATAGATTTCGGCTGTTCGTCGCGCGTATCAATCACTCCCAAATGAAAGGTTTCCGCCCATTCATCTTCGTCAAACACACCAAGATGCTGAGGCATGCCACCTCTTAAAACTAAACTGCGCAGCGGCAGCACTTCCGCTGGTGGAATAAATTTTACTATCATATTTTTGAACCGAAAAGCTCTTGAGTTTTAAGTGATATGTTTTAAGAGCACAAAGCTTAAAGCTATCAGTTATTGCAAGTACGACATTACAACTACAAACAACCAAATTTACTGACACCCCTATCTCGCCGGCTTTCCGCTTTTTTACTTTATGAATTTTGAATTTTCACCAACAAATCCACCAACCTATTCGAATAACCAAATTCATTATCATACCAACCCACCACCTTCACCAATCCGCCCACAACTGAAGTCAATTGTGCATCAAAAACGCACGAAAAAGGCGAATTAATGATATCAACTGAGACAATAGGGTCTTCTGTATATTGCAGAACATCTTTCAATTCGTTTTCGCTAGCCTGCAAAAAAGCTTCATTGATCTCTTCTACAGTAGGCTGCTGCTCCAAGATACAGGTAAAATCTGTCAACGAGCCATTCAATACAGGCACCCGGATACCGGCACCACCTAATTTTCCCTCTAAATGAGGAAAAACATTGGTTACAGCTTTCGCAGCACCTGTGGTAGTAGGAATAATCGATGAGACGGCAGCCCTTGCTCTCCGTAAATCCCGATGAGGGGCATCATGCAAATTTTGATCGCCTGTCATGGAGTGCACCGTGGTAATATACCCATCGATGATTTTCCATCGATCATCTAGCACTTTAATCAAAGGTGCTACATTATTGGTAGTACAAGAAGCATTTGACAATATTCGATGCTGCAAATCAATCTGATGATCATTTACTCCTAGCACTACAATCGGGACGTCTTTGTCTGGTGACGGCGCAGAAATCACTACTTGTTTCGCTCCAGCATTCAGATGGGCCATGGCAGCTGCCCTGGTAATAAACTTACCCGTACATTCCAGCACAACATCTATCTCCAAAGTGCTCCACGGTAGATTTTCAGGCACACGCTCGTTAATCACTTTGATCTTTCTATCCAAAATAATCAGGCAATCGCCTTCCACTCCCACATAACCTGGGAAAGCCCCATGTACCGAATCGTATTTGAACAGGTGCATCAAGGTATGCACATCGGCCAAGTCGTTAATAGCCATTATACGGATATCGGCCCGTCTCAGTATGATATTTCTTAAAGTGTTTCGGCCAATACGGCCAAAACCATTAATCGCTACGTTCATGGATATCAAATTTGTGAATTCGCTATGCTGCGATGCACAAAGTTACATATTATTCAAGCGTCAACTCCAAACAATCTTTTCATTTTCATGTTAAATTTACATCGAGTGGTTCGTTCACAACACACTTAAAACAGTTATTAAAGATATGGTATACTCATGAAAAAACACGGTGATAAAAAGCAATACAAACCTACCGATTCTAATCAGGTACATCCTACTGCTAACCAAACGGTAAAAACAGTTAAAGATACCATATATCAAAGGGAATCGGCTACTATGAACAATCCCGAGCAAAAGCGAAAATACAGCGAACAACCGCCTAGCAAACACAATACACACAGCTAAGACAAAGTTGTTAAATACTGGTCAATTAAATAATTAAATTGTTTCGTATCTTCTAGGTTAGGCAGATGTCCGCATAAATCTAATTGTGCAAACTCTACTCGTGGTATATATGTTTTTAATTGTTCGATCTGTTCGGTACTGACCAAGCGGTCTTCTGTTCCTTTTATGACCAATACGGGGAAATCTATTTTCTTTAAGCTCGCTGTAGTATCTGTCCGCGCGGCCAATGCCAATAAGGTCGCGCAAATACTGCGCACATCATTTCGCCTGATACTGCTTCTTATAAACGCCACCTCATCGGGTTTGGTGTTTAAACTATAATCAGAAAAGACATTCTTTACAAAACCGATAGCAAACGTGCGTCTTCCATGTTTTAATACGGATTGTATGGTATCAAAACGTTTAATTTTAGCTGCATCCGTATCCGCCTGTGCATGTGTGCTTACTAACACCAAGCCCTTCAATAATGCGGGTGCTAACTCAAAAGTGCGCAGTGCGATATATCCACCCATCGATACCCCGCATAACACAATCTGCCGAAGTCCAATCTTTTCAATAAACCCGATCAAATCTCTAGCAAAAACATCCACGCTAAAGAAACCATGGCCGATGGTACTACGACCATGCCCTCTTACGTCGAGGGCAATACCTTGCACGTCTTGAGGAAGCGACTCCAGTTGGGGAATCCACATGTTTTTGTTAAATGGAAAACCATGTATAAAGACAACAGTATATTTGGGTTGAGCGCAAGGGCTTACGAGATAGGATATACTGATATCGCCAATTCGTATCTTTTTTCGTTGAATGGAAGGAAGCTTATTCATATGCTTTATTAACGGCAAATGTACAAATATGTTTTCCGTGTTTGTTTAGCAAATATTACGCCCCCCTTCAGATTAAGGTTTCCAACGTGTTGTCGCGGAGCTAGTCGAAGAGTTTCGGAAAACCGAGGAGTTTATGTAATTTTAGTAAAAATTAGGAATTGACACCCATGCTTGGAGAATTAAACAAAAGAGAAATCATCGATTTTTTAGAGAATCAATTCATTGGCCGTCTTGGATGCCACGTAAACGGCGAGACCTACATTGTCCCTATTAACTATGTATATCAAAACAATGCGATATATGCGCACTCAGGCGAGGGCAAAAAAATAGAAATGCTTCGTGCAAATCCACGGGTATGCTTTCAAGTTGATGAAATTGTCAGCATGTTCAAGTGGAAAAGCGTCATCTTATGGGGAACCTTTGAGGAGTTGAAAGGCATCGAACGTCAGCAGGTCATGCAGGGCTTAATTTTGCGTATCATGCCTAACACGAATGATCCTGGACGGAATCCTTCTCATGCGATCAACCCAGTGCTTCGAGACAAACTGATCGTTTACCGGATCAACATCGAAGAAGGAACGGGTCGATTCGAATCACACGGTGGATAGCTTAAGCTACGCTCATAGCAACAGCCTATTATTACTGATTCCATCCAACAAAAAACCCAATATGTATCCGTAATAAAAAAGCCCTTAAGGAAATCCTAAGGGCTTTTATCATTTGGTGCGCTTGAAGGGAGTCGAACCCCTAACCTCCTGATCCGTAGTCAGGTGCTCTATCCAGTTAAGCTACAAGCGCGTTCCGAATTGGACTGCAAAGATATGAACCAATCCGTAATTTCCAAAAATAAATTCATAAAAATAGGTGATTTGGTGCATCCAAAAGCTAACTTGTTGAAAATAACACAGAAAAATTTGCTTCAACCTTTACCTCTATCTGTTGCCTACCATACTACCAAATTATGAATTGAATTTTATTTACTTTTTATTTATTACTTCATACATCCTAAATAACTTAGTCTTTTTATCGTCTTTTGGACGCCTTTTTATCGTGTTAAAGACGATAGAAAGACGACCAATAGTAGAACAAAATAAGAATTATATAAGTCATCATATAAATTTTATCCATAATCAGGTAATACTGAGTAGCTACCTGCGTACTCAAGGCATCCCTTTGGGGAAGGCTACATTTACCTCTATACTAAAAAATAAAAAAATAAGCCGTACCTTTGCATCCGTTCTTTTTGAATCACAAATTTTAAACATGACATCCAAAACCGAAAGGAATTTGGAATTAAAATTTATAGATATGCTTAACTTAGTTTTATTTGGTCCTCCCGGAGCCGGAAAAGGCACACAATCGCAAAAATTAATTGAAAAATACCAATTGGTACATCTTTCTACCGGAGATATTCTTCGTGGCGAAATTGCACAGGGAACACCGCTTGGGTTGGAAGCAAAAAAACTGATGGATGATGGCAAACTCGTACCCGATGAGGTCGTCATTGGCATGATCAGCAATAAACTGGATAGTAACCCAAACGCAAAAGGATTTATTTTTGATGGCTTTCCACGCACAGTTGCCCAAGCAGAAGCGCTTGATCAATTACTTCAATCAAAGCATGAGCAAATTTCAGGGATGATTGCATTGGAAGTTGCCGAAGATGAATTGGAAAAGCGCTTATTATTACGAGGTAAGGAATCTGGTCGTGCAGACGACGCCAATCCGGAAATTATTCGTAAACGCATTGCCGAATACAATGCTAAAACTACTCCTGTTGCGCAATATTATAACCAGCAAGATAAATTGCAAACCATCAACGGCATTGGTTCTATCGATGATATTTTCAATCACATCTGCCAAGTAATTGCCACTTATTCTGCTTCATAAAAACCCATGGCCCAAGGTTCCAATTTTGTCGATTATGTAAAAATCTGCTGCCGATCCGGCCATGGCGGTGCTGGGTCTGCTCATTTGCATCGTGATAAGCATACAGCAAAAGGCGGGCCTGATGGCGGCGATGGGGGCCGTGGCGGTCACATTATCCTGAAGGGCAATAGTCAATTATGGACACTCTTGCACCTCAAATACCGCAAACACATCATGGCGGAGCACGGCTCGCCCGGATCTAGTGCACTGCAACATGGTAAAAATGGAAAAGATGAAATTTTAGAAGTTCCACTCGGAACAGTAGCCAAAGATGCAGAAACAGGCAAAATTCTCTTCGACATCACCGAAGATGGCGAACAGAAAATCCTAACGGCGGCTGGCCGCGGCGGTTTAGGCAATTGGCACTTCAAGACGGCCACACAGCAAACACCTCGTTTTGCGCAACCTGGCGAACCAGGCAAAGAAGAATGGATCGTGCTCGAACTGAAAGTACTGGCCGATGTTGGCCTAGTGGGTTTTCCCAATGCTGGTAAGTCTACATTATTATCGGTATTATCGGCCGCCAAACCTGAAATTGCCGATTATCCTTTTACAACATTAGTTCCCAATCTTGGCATTGTTTCGTACCGTGATAATAAATCGTTTGTTATGGCCGATATCCCGGGCATTATCGAAGGTGCCTCAGAAGGAAAAGGATTGGGCCATCGCTTCTTGCGTCACATCGAACGAAATTCCGTGCTATTGTTCATGGTACCAGCCGATACACACCGTTCAATCCGAGAAGAGTTTGATATCTTGCTAAGCGAACTAACGGCCTACAATCCAGAACTGCTCGACAAACCCCGACTGCTTGCCATCACTAAAGCAGACATGTTAGATGAGGAATTACAAGCTGAAATGGAAGCAGATTCACCTACGGGCATTCCCCACATATTTATTTCATCCGTTGCGCAAAAAGGGTTAATGGAACTAAAAGACCTGATCTGGGCAGCATTGCAAAGCTAAACAGGAATTAAAAGACCATTGGCATGTATTCATCTAAATACTTGCCTAATGTTTTTTATCTTGAATTTCAAAATCCTCAGCTCGACACCCCTCCTCACCAGCAACGTAATTTCTCTTTTGGGGCGCTGGAGCAATTTCTTATATTTAAAAAAATCTAAGCTAAAATCACCGTTCATTCCCAAAACTATATCACCTATTTTTACACCCGCAATATCCGCAGGTGAGTCCTTGGCTACCCCTCCAATCTCTACCTTTCCATTAATAAGCTGTAGATCGATACCCGAATAAGCATAGTCAAACCGATCACGAAAGCTATTATTTGGGCGCAAATAAATATCGCCTTCGGGATAATTATAGATTATATTAAATCTCCTAAAGATATCGTTACCGATCAACCCACCTAAATAAGGATAGGATGTTACATTGTACACATCGTCAAATATAAGTGTTGGTACATGTTTAAATTTATAGGGACCAAAACGCAGCTCTTTGATAACTGTTAAGTCCATTTGCAATTTCCCCCCAAGCCCATGCCCCTCTTTAGGCCAAAGTTTCCGATTCCACGCCAGAACGGTACTATCTGCTACAAACTCCTTAGAAAGCATTAAACAGACACCTGCACCGATATCATGTAAAAAACGTGTACTAACTTCCCTTCTATCCTTTAGCTTTGCACGTTGCACCACCAAACCTTTGATATTGGGCTTAAGCAGAAAGCCACCTTTCGGATAACGAATGGTGCCTGGCGAGCAGATTTGCATTAAACTATCGTCATAGTTCAACTTAACAATGTATCTGCTTAAGAGCGAGTAACCAATGATACCATCTACTTTGACTCCATATACACGAGATAAAAATGTATAATCGTTGATATGGAAGTTCAAACTATCTACCTGAAGATCCGGAAACCCCAAGCTTTTGTTATACAAAAAATTCACCTTTCGTATGCCGGCTACCCCCCTGATACGCACATCACTCCGCACAGGGCTTAATCCAAGAGACTTCGCCGTTGTTGAATCGAGAGAGATTCCACCACTCCCTGTATCAAGAATAAAATTTAGCGTATCTGGAAATGGTATCAATGTTGCCTGCAAAATAACAACTCCACCAACCAAGGTTTTAAAGGAAAATTCGGTTAGTGTTTGCGATGGTGAAGGCACCATTTCTTCTTGTGGAAACCCCTTTACACCCTGTAAGACCAAACACACAATTAAAATAAGACGGACTTTGGTATACATGCATACGGCTTTTATAATTGGTTATGACATATAAAAGTAAAACAATAACTCGATATTCCAAAAAAGTAACAGGCCAATAATCGGGGAGATTAAAGGCCTGTCAACCAATTATAAACCTAAATTATGAAAGTACAAAGTTAAGAAAAACTTCTTGAACAACAAATTTTTTTTGAAAGAAGCCCATCTTTTTAAAAAAAGACAAAAAGAAAAATGTACAAAAAACATTTAATATAAAGGTTTTATAATTCCTCTTTAGTTATTTTTTTGGTATTTTAGTTGCCATGACAAAACTCATTAATCTAAAATCATTTCAAGAATTTCTAAAGTCGGGAACTGCAGGAGGGATTATCTTAATCTTAGGTGTTATCATTTCTTTAATTATTGCCAATTCTGGATTAGATGAGGGGTTTAATGCATTATTAGCCACCCCTTTGGGGTATCATAACCACTGGTTACACCTAGAGTATTCACTTCTTATTTGGATTAATGACGGCCTCATGGCCATTTTCTTTCTTTTAGTCGGTCTGGAAATCAAACGCGAGCTAATAGAAGGCGAATTAGCTTCCATCAAAAAAGCCTCTTTACCTGTATTTGCCGCAATTGGTGGTGTCATTGCTCCTGCGTTAATTTATATCACATTTAACACGGGTTCTGACCTGGCTAGCGGATGGGGCATCCCCATGGCAACAGATATTGCCTTTGCCTTAGCAGTAATCACTTTATTAGGGAAAAATGTACCCAGTTCATTAAAAATATTTCTAGCGGCCTTAGCCATTGTTGATGACCTAATGGCTATTTTGGTGATTGCTTTATTTTATTCCACTTCGTTGCAATATACTTATTTGCTTTATGCCGCTTTAGTCTTTGCATTGTTGCTACTGTTGAACCGTTTAGGTGTGAAAGCTATTGCATATTACATCATACCGGGTATATTTTTATGGTATTTTATCCACCATTCAGGTATCCACGCAACCATTGCAGGCGTATTAACCGCTTTCACCCTACCGACAACAGCGGACGCTCAGGAATCACCCTTAGAAAAGCTGGAACACTTATTGGTCAAGCCGGTCAATTTTATCATCATGCCTATATTTGCCTTGGCCAATACCAATATCCGATATGAAGATGGCATGTTAGCAGGTTTACTTACCCCTTTGGGCCTCGGTATAGCTTTGGGGCTTCTAGTAGGCAAACCTCTTGGCATTACGCTTCTATCATGGCTTGCTGTCAAATTGAAAATCAGCAGTCGGCCCAAAGGTGCCTCCTGGAAACATTTATTAGGTGTGGGTATGTTAGGAGGCATCGGCTTTACCATGTCTATTTTTATTGCTATTTTATCTTTTGCCGATGCGACGCATATTCTGGCCGAAGCTAAGTTCTCTATTTTAACGGGCTCTATATTATCCGCAGTGGCAGGAAGCATACTTCTCTTATCGACTAAAAACGAAACAAATCATTAATAATGCATTTTTTCAAGCTGATAATCAGCAGGTAGCAAAATAATTAGATTTTCCTTTTTGAAATACAAAAACGTTATCTATCTTTGCAGACCGAAAAACAAACTGTGATTCGGGAGTAAAAAGGCCCGTTCGTCTAGGGGTTAGGACGCAAGATTTTCATTCTTGAAACAGGGGTTCGATTCCCCTACGGGCTACAGCTGGGGATTTTCCCCGAAACAGACAAGGGTTCCTCGATTTCGAGGAGCCCTTTTTCTTTGATTTCAGATAGTTGTGATTTTCGGATGGTTGTGACTTAAATCAAATGGGACTTAAGGAATGCTATCAGGGGTTCATAATATTTTGGCTCTTTAGTCACACCATCATCATCATTGTAAACCCCTTCGTTATTTACGCTTACAGTACGGATCTTTTGTTTAAGGTTGGCTTGTATACGTATCCGTGTACCTTTATCTTGATTGTCTCGTATCAGTAGATTGTATTCGAGAATATCTACTTTTAGCTTCGTAAATACCTTGCTATCATCCCTAACGATTTTACATTGTATAAGCCCAGAATCTTTATCCGCCGAAAGGACAAAATAATCGCTCGAAAGAAGAAGATGTAAAACGTTCTCAAAGGTTGTATCTTGATTGACCGAGGGTAGGTCTATAAAGTAGTTTTTGTTTGTCTGGGCATTAGAAATTCCCAATCCAATAAAAAAGATAAATAATAATAATCTATTCTTTCATGCTTTATAATATTAAGAAATTGGTGCTACCAACTCGATTAGAGAAATAGTGCAAAACAAATATATGATTTATTCGCACCATTTGACCCCTTTATTTGTTAATCCCCCTCACTCATTTGTGGCCTGCGAAATCCCACCACTCATAGTCGTGGCTGTTCTCGCATTGGGCCGTTTGTAGTGAATTCGTTCGTTTCATGCAAACGCTTTTCCTTTCTTTCGCCAGCTAATGGCAGAGAATTGTATTTTTTAGTGGCTTAGACGATATCAATTGGCGTACGCCGGATTTTAACTCAAGAAACCGATATTTTACTACCGGAGATTTTAATATTGATGACCTATATGCTGTTTTCTATCAGTCTCCTTATGCCATTGCCAGGCAGAGTGGTTTTTGTGGATATCCGAGGATTTTTACTTCTATTCGGTCACAGCTATGTGAGTAGAACCGTTCGGAAATCTACGTAACGACTGTCGATTGAAAAAGGAGGTTTTGAGCAGTTTTATTCAGATAAATTTTACTATAGTTGCAGGGGAAATTGCCAAAAGTGTATACCGAGATAAATAAACATGAAGGCGAAAATGCGTTTTCTACATCGTTAGACGCAAGAATTTAACATCTATGGTAGAATATGATATAGAGGAAAGTATGGGCTCTCGGATGAATGAATTTCTTGATTTAATCTTCTATTAACATTTGGTTTGTACCTTCGCCAATAGATTGGATCTTAGATTTTTTTTATACCTTTATTCGAAATCTAAATTATCCGCTTTGAAAAGAAAATGAACAAAATCCCTGTAGATGTCCTTTGCAATTTTAAAAACGGCAGTAAGGTCGCTTTTAAGGATATCTATACCTGTTATGCTTCATCCATTTTTGACGTCGCAACCAAAATATTAAGAAATGAATCGCTCGCAGAAGAAATTGTTCAGGAAAGCTTTTTGAAATTGTGGCTTAATCGAGCCAATATAAATCCACACCTTGATGTTTGGCCATATCTTTTTGTTATTTGTAAACGGTTATGTTTTAATTCCATCCGCAATTCATCTGTTGCTAAAGAAGCATTAAAAACGATACAGAGTGAAGAGATAAATGATGTAGAAGAAAAAATCAATTATAATGAGCTCCAACATCAACTTCAGTTTTACGTAGATGCCTTACCCCACCAGCAAAAGACGGCTTGGATATTGAGCCGTGTAGAAGGCTTTTCCCATCAACAGATCGCCCTTGAGATGGGCATTTCCCAAAATACCGTAAAGAATCATATCGGACAAGCAATCAAATTCTTACGTAAGCGACTCTCAAATAGCAATTGCATCTATTTATTGCTTATTTATCTGTTTTTTTAATTTTTTTCTTCTGAACTAGTCCTTCCATTCAAGTTAAGTGTACATGTTGTAAATAAGCATTTATAACGTTGAATAAAAAACGAATACGCACGTTGTTCATGAAGCATCTAACTGGCAACCTTTCACAGTCAGAACGGGTGGAGCTGGAACAAGGAATGCGATCTATCGACGAAGCAACCTTCTCGATGTGGGTAGACGAGTTAGTAGAAGTAAATAAAGATGTATTATTTTCAAGAAAAGACGCTGTCTTTGATGCAATCGAAAATAAACTGAATGAAAACGCTTCTTTGAAGCCATTGCGAAGCCCACGGTATCAACGCTTTCTGCGGATAGCCGCTATATGGCTATCGGTTATATTATCGATAGCTGGTCTCTATATTTATAAAGGGTATCAAACACAACATCTAGCCAAGGTAAAATCGCACCAACATTTAACGGACGACCTTACCTTACCAGAAAATGAAGCGATGGTTACGCTTGCAGATGGAACACAAATGCATTTCGGTGCCGCTACCAATGACACCATACGCCATAAGGGTATAGAAGTGGCTCGTTTAGCCGATGGCACACTCAGTATGAAACAAGAAAACAACGCAAATATCTTTTTTAATAAAAATGACCGACATCGGCTTGCCGCACCAAAAGGAGTATCATTACGTATTTTGCTTCCAGACAGTTCTATCGTCTGGCTTAATTCAGGCTCTTCCATTAGTATATGGGCGTCTTATGGGAGACAAAAGAGAATGGTTGAACTTGATGGAGAGGCATACTTTGATATCAGACATCATAAAAACAAACCATTCTTTGTGACAGCCAAAAACACGATGGTTAAGGTCTTAGGAACTCAATTTAACCTATCTGCCTACCAGACAGATCCAGCGGTACAGACAACCCTTATCCAAGGTGCCGTTCATGTATCGGCATCATATAATAGTATACGCTTAAAACCCGGACAACAGGCAGTAATCAAAAATGATGCAAGCATTACATTGCATAAAAATATTAGTTTAAGCCAAGTGTTGGCTTGGAAGGAGGGTTATTTTCGGTTCCAGAATAAACCTATTTCAGAGCTTCTTCAAGAGCTTGCCAAGTGGTATCCCATTGAAGGAGTTGAAATGCTTGCGGGTATAGACGATAAATTTACAGGAAGCATTAAAAGATCGAAAAAGCTTGCAGACCTACTACGCGCTATAGAACAAGTTTCAGCATTAAAGTTTGTTATCAAAGAAAGGAGGGTAATCGTTATGAAATAACTCAACGATAGCAAAAAGTAGAAAAGAGGTGCGACCAACACCTCCTTTCGAAAAAGTAAATGGAAAATCGTCAATTATTAACAAAAGAATTACCAAATACCTATCAAATGTATAAAATTATTGTCGCATTGCTGCCCGTCAGGCAGCGATTGTATAAGTATTTACTTATTATGAAAATGCTTTCTCTCCTACTTTTTGGCTTTTTTGTGCACAGCAGTGCAGCTACTTATGCCCAAAAAGTAAGTTTGTCAGTATCCAACGCAGATCTTTCAGACGTTTTAGCTGAGATTCAGCAACAAACCAATCTTGATTTTTTATACAACAGCACGCAGCTTGAACAGGTGGCTAAGATTGATCTGCATGTAAAAAATGCAGATCTACAAAAGGTATTAGAGACTTGCCTGACTCCGCGTGGTTTAGTCTACATGATTGCGGATAAGACCGTATTGATAAAAAAAGCGCCTGTATCAATGAAGCCTTTATCCTTGCAAAATCAAATTCGTGGCATTGTACGAAATGAAGCAGGGGAACCTGTAGCCGGTGCATTAGTCCGTCTTGTAAACAGCAACATGGCTGTTGCAACCGATGAGCGTGGTAGCTTTATACTGAATGCCGAGATTAAAGAAGGACATTTAACCGTCAGTTCACTCGGATATCAAGATCAGACTATTTATTTTCAACAAGGCGCCCAAGTTGAAGTAGTGCTCAAGGCTGCAATAAGTGATTTGGAAGAAGTTGTAGTGGTAGGTTATGGTGTTCAAAAACGCGCAAACTTAACTGGCGCTGTTGCACAGATAAATGCAGAAGACATCGCGCTCAGACCCGATGCCAATATTTCTTCTGCCTTGCAAGGACTCATGCCTGGTCTCAATATACAAATGAATACCGGTGACCCAACTGCCACCCCCGACATCAATGTGCGTGGTTTCAATTCTATTAATGGTGGCAGTCCATTGGTACTTATTGATGGTATAGAAGGAAATATTACACGTGTTAATCCGAACGATATTGAAAGCATCACCGTATTAAAAGACGCGGCATCATCTGCCATTTATGGCGCCAGAGGTTCTTTTGGGGTCATATTGATCACCACAAAGAAAGGAACAGCAGGGCAAATGAGAGTAGACTATACTGCCAACTATGGTTGGACAACACCCACTACCCGTACAGATTTCCTTTCTGACCCCTACATCTACGGAAAAACCGTAGACGCGGCATTATATGGTTACAATGGAACCAGTTATACCGGCTACAATGAAATGGACTGGGAGGCTATCAAGCTAGTGGCCAGCGGCCAAATAGCCCCCTTTCATGAACTACAGTCTAATGGTACTTATAAGTTCTTTTATAACACCAATTGGTATGATTACATGTTTAAAAAGTATCAGCCTTCTAATTTTCATAACATCGCTGTTTCGGGTGGTTCAGACAAATTGAAAGGTTATCTTTCTGGCCGTGTGTTTAATCGTGAAACCATCAATAATATCGCCGATGACGGCGATATGGATCGTTATAATATCAAAGCTAACATCACCTTTACACCCAATAAATGGTTGGAAATATCAAATAATATCCAATTTGTAAACGAATATGACAAAGAATACGGTGGATATCGAAATGGATATGGTGGACTCTGGAGCACCACCACTTGGTATAATCTCTTCCCCTTCTATCCAAGCCATATCGACGGTGTACCTGCCGATATTGGTGTAAGTGGCAACGGCGGACAAGGTGGACACGCCGCCATGGAAGCACGAAATAACTGGATGAAGTTCAACACGGAGGAACTCACCAATACATTTCGTGTTAAAGTAAAGCCTTTAAAGGGATTGGAACTTAATCTCGATTATAGCAATCGCTTCGATAATACCGGCCGTACTTATCGATACAATGAATTTGAATTTTTATCAGGCAGTAAGCTAGATTATATTACTGCTGGAATTAACCGCTTGGGAGAATGGCGTTGGAAAGATAAGTACAAAGCGCTAAACATTTTCGGAACATACCAAAAATCTTTTCAAGACGCGCATCACTTTAAGCTCTTACTTGGATATAATCAAGAAGAATTTGACCGTGACCGCGTAGCTGCCCAAATGGACGGTCTACTGATCCGCGAGCTGGCAAATCTAGCGCTTGGAACGACTATGTACAATATCGATGGATCTACACTTGATTGGGCAGTTCAAGGTTATTTTGGCCGCTTCAATTATGACTATGAAGGTAAGTATTTGCTCGAAGTAAATGCACGTTATGATGGTTCATCCCGCTTCCCTAATCAGAGCCGTTGGGGCTTTTTCCCCTCTATTTCCGCGGGCTGGCAAGTTGATCGCGAAAATTTCTGGGAGCCACTGGCACCTTATATCTCTTCATTAAAGATCAGGGGTTCATATGGACGATTAGGCAACCAAACCGTTGATGTAAATACCTTCAAGCAATTGATGGCTGTAGGACAATCTACTTGGTTAGAAAATGCACAACGACTGATTTACGCCGATGCGCCAGCACCACTCCCTAAGGTAGTTACTTGGGAAAGCACCAAAAGCTTAGATTTGGGAGCTGATATCAGTATTTTAGACAACCAACTGTTTCTTAATTTCGATTGGTATCAAAAAACAACCGAAGGGATGTATTTGCCGGGAGAACCATTACCTGCTGTTTTCGGTGCAGCCGAACCAAAGGAAAACTATGCAGCACTTAAAAACACCGGATTTGAGATCGGCATCAGTTATCGTAATAAGTTTGACTTAGCGGGATCGCCATTTAATTTCAATATAGCTGCGAATATCTCCAATTTTAAAGGCTATATTACTAAATATGATAATCCAAATGGTTTAATGAATACCTATTGGGAAGGGCAACGCTTGGGAGAAATTTGGGGATACCATGTTGATGGTCAATTTCAATCAGACGAAGAAGCCCTCGCTTATCAGAACAGTTTTACCAACCCTTCCAATTCGTTGGGCAACGTATACAATTATGTACTCAACGTGGTACAAAACTCAGAATGGAATAGGCTGCGTGCTGGCGATATCAAATACATAGATTTAGACGGTGATGGACGTATCGATCGGGGAAATAACACGCTTGATGATCATGGCGACATTAAACCTATCGGAAATGCGATGCCCCAATTTCCTTTTGGACTTAATTTATCTGCTAACTGGAAAGGAATAGACCTCTCGCTTGCGGTAGCAGGTGTAGGACAGCAACATTGGTATCCAACAGGCGATATTTATTGGGGCCCTTACCAGCGCCCTTATCTTTCGTTTATTCGCAAAGATCTGATTGATAATGCATGGCGACCTGATAAAATGGGGAACACCTACCCACAGATCTATCGGGGATATATTGCACTCAATGGAGGACGCTCCCTATATGAAATGAACGATTATTATTTAGAAAATGTTGCTTTCTTGCGGATAAAGAATTTCACATTAGGCTATACACTGCCACAAGCGTGGACAAGGAAAGCCAAGGTCGAAAGATTACGTATTTATTTTAGTGGCGAAAATATGTTTACATGGGCTTTTGGCGGACTAACTAAATATATTGACCCAGAACAGGCTGGCTCGGCCGTTAATTATTCTAATCCCGGAAGCGCCGTAAGTCGTGCAGACTTACGAGACTATCCAATGGGCAAGACGTTCTCTTTCGGTGTTAACCTAAGCTTATAACCATTAAAGTAGCATAATCATGAAATATATAACATTCACCTTTGCTTGCATGCTGATGTTCGCACTCTCATCTTGCGAAAAGAATTTTTTAGAGCGCCCCGCAGAAGATCAGGTAGAAGCAGAATATTTCTTTAATACGGCAAAAGACCTGGAGGTTGCCACCAATAATTTTTATTCTATTTTACCAACAACCACGGTTTACTCGGATGATGCGGCCTCTGATAACGTAGTTCCTTTGATTGCCGCTGATCGGGTTCGTGGCAATCGTATTGTTCCTACAGCCAGTGGAAGTGGTGGCTGGTCTTGGTCGGCCTTACGCGATATCAATTATTTCCTGGAGCATTATCATAAAGTAAAAGACGAAACTGCAAAAGCCACGTACGGAGGAATTGCTCGGTTTTTCCGTGCATATTTTTATTTTAATAAAGTAAAGCAATTTGGAGATGTGCCTTGGTATAACAAAGTACTTTCGGCTGATGATCCGGATCTTTACAAACCACGTGACCCACGAGCACTGGTCATGGACTCCGTGATGGCGGATATCAATTTCGCCGTAAAAAACATTCCAGCAGAAAAGAAACTAAACCGCATAACAAAATATACAGCTCTACTACTAAAGGCTCGCATTGGCCTTCATGAAGGTACTTTCAGAAAATACCACGGTATAGACGGGTACGAACCCTTCTTGCAAGCGGCTGTCGAAGCAGCAGATGAACTTATCGAAACCGGGGCATATACCTTATACACTACTGGAGGTATTCAAAAAGCCTATCGCGATCTTTTCGCTCGAGACAATCAGGATGCCGTTGAAACTATTTTAGCGGCAGATTTCGAGCGTGGAATGGAATCACACAATTTAGCTTACCTAATGACATCGCCCACCGCAGGTTCATGGGGATTAAATAAAGACCTCATCAACTCTTATTTAATGACAGATGGCTCTCGGTTTACCGACAAAACGAATTATCAAACTATTGGGTATTTTGGCGAGTTTCAAAATCGGGATCCCCGTATGGCGCAAACAACAGCGGCGCCAGATTTTACCGTAAATGGCTCGTCTAGCCCAGAGCCTGTAACCTTAAACGTAACAACCACAGGGTACCGTGTTATTAAAGCACTACCTACACGTGATCAATGGAGTTCTGCCCACTTCGATATTATACTCTTTCGCTATGCCGAAGCACTATTAATCTTACCCGAAGCCAAGGCAGAACTTGGGATACTTACGCAGGCAGACCTCAACCGGACAATCAACGTTCTTCGGTCCAGAGTAGGCATGCCCCCTTTAAATCTGGTTCAAGCCAATACGCAACCAGACGCCTACCAAGAATCACTGTACCCCAATGTAAACCAGGGGCCCAATAAAGGTGTCATCTTGGAAATTCGCAGAGAAAGAAGAATTGAATTGTTTAACGAAGGTTTTCGTTGGGATGATCTGATGCGTTGGAAAGAAGGAAAAAAACTGGAAAAACCCATGGTAGGTATCTATTTTCCGGGGATAGGTGCTTATGATTTTACTGGTGACGGTAAAATGGATGTGTTTGTATATAGTGGAAACAGTTCAGGAGCACCATCTACTGTAACCTCCATGATCAACATCCAACAACGGACGCTGCGTGATCCTGAAACCAGCAATGGTAGTGCGTCTAAAGGAAATTTAGATCCCTTTCCACAGGGCGGCATCTTTGATGAATCGAAAGATTACTATTATCCCATTCCACTGGAAGATCTCAAGTTAAATGATCGTTTAGTTCAAAATCCGAATTGGGATAATTAGTTAAACGTTTAAAAATAATGAAATGAAAAGGAATCAATTTATAAATTCTTTAGTTTTTTTACTCCTAGTCATATGCTTGTTCGGATGTAAAAAATCTGACGAAAGTTTCGATCAAGTTTTAATGCTCAATACGGATTATTTAGTTGTTACCGGTAAAAGCAACACTTACTCTTTTGACCTATTGGCAAACCAAGATATTACTTTATCTACAGATGTAGATTGGATCTATTTTGAAACCGCCCAATTAACAAAAGGCAAGCATGCAGTCAAATTTACTACAAAGACCAACGACGATGAAGAACGCAGTGGCATCATCACCATACAAACTACCCCAGACGTTAGTAGAGAGATCCTGGTAGTACAAGAGGCTGGGCTCGTGAATATTTTTTACGTTAAAACAAATGGCACTGGAAACGGCAGATCATGGAATGAAGCTACTAATTTAAATACTGCTTTGCAAAATGCGACCAGTGGCAGTGTTATCCACCTTGCTGAAGGTATTTATATTCCCACTAAAACCCTTACCAATGGAGAACCTTCCAATTTGGGAGATAATACGTTCGAAATCAACAAAAACATCAGTTTAATCGGTGGGTATCCAGCCAATGCAACCGAAGGAACAGCAGCTGATCCACAAATACATAAAACCATATTATCAGGCAAACAGACCGACGGGGCGACATCATTCCATGTCGTTACCATTTCAGCCCCCACAGCGAATAACGAAAAGGTGGTGATTGAGGGAATTACCATTCAAGATGGAGTTGCCACAGACAGAGGTATTAGCATAACGGTTAATGGAAACCAATTTAGTCGAGGAAATGGTGGCGGTATGATTATAGGGGGCTCAAATGTTTTACTCAAGCATGTGGAAATCATCGATAATAAAGCAGATGCCCATGCGGGTACTGCCGGACAATGTGCCGGGCTGTATGTTTTTGGAGATGCACAGGTAGAAATGAGAAATTGTAAAGTAAACCAGAACCGCAACGAAAACAACAATGGTGGTGGATTATGGGTAAGCGAATCTAAAGCCTATATTTTCGACTCAGAAATGAACAATAACTATGCAAAAGGCACCGCTTCTGGTGTTCATGCTTATCCAAACGCAGTCATCTATATGTATAATTCGAGCATTCAAAACAACAATAACACTTCGTTTGGAGCCGGAATTTATGCACGTCAAAATTCGGATATATTTCTGGTAAACTGCTTGATTACAGGCAACGCGACTACATCTGCCAACGGCGGTGGGGGTGTGATGCTCTATGACAATTGTACTGCCAACATCATCAGCTGTACAATTAGCGCTAACGCCACACCTGGCCCGGGAGGAGGCGTATATCGCCGCCAGAACACCAACAAACTCACGCTTACAAACAGCATTGTTTCTGGCAACATTCAGCGTTCTAGCAGTACAGATGTTGACGCTTATGAGACTACAGCCGAAGGCCCAGCTATTAAAAGCTCCATCTTAACCAGTAAGGTATATAACAGTGCTGGTATGGAAATTACAGGAGCCACTTTCAATCCAAATCAGATGTTTGATAGCGAATTCCACCTGATCGGCACAGACAATCCTGCTCAGACCCATGGTATGACTGCTGCCGAATTACAGCCGGTTTCTCAAAGCTATACACCTGCTTTAAGTGAAGAGATTTTAAGTGATATCCATGGTATCAGTAGGGTTGATAAGCCCACGATGGGAGCACTAGTTAATTAATTGAATAGAAGATATCAAAAATAGTTTATACAGATGACCAGATTATTTTATATACTTTTTATTGCCTTCACACTCTTTTCGGCATGTAAAAAATATGATGATGGCACACAACTTCCGTATGTACCTGAAGCTACTACAGATAAAGAATTAACCGATCTGCTCGAAGAAACAGCTTGGAACACAGCTCAAGTGGCCGATGGTATGATATGGAAACATTTTCAGTTTCCAAGCATTTTTGATTCACGCCAATATATCAACATATTTGATATCGATCTAAACAAAAACCCCAAGTTCGATATTCCCTATACCAGCACAGCCGATTTCTTTACCGTCAGCGAAGCAGGAGAGCAAAATCAGGCAGATATTGCTATCAATGGCAGTTATTTTGGTACTACTTACGGTGGCTCAACGGTATATTTTAAGAAGAACGGAACCGTTATTACCCAGACGGTAGCCAATTTCGATTCTTTCAGGGAAAATGCAGCTTTTATTCTTAGTTCATCAGGAAAACCGTCTATCGTAAAAAAACCTGCTGGGGGCTGGGATCAGGTAAATGCGCCCTATGTTCTGGCTGGTGGCCCATTGTTGGTTTATGAGGGAGCTGCCATTGTACAATTAGATCAAAGTTTTAATACAACCCGTCATCCCAGAACAATTATCGGCACCACTTCCGATAATCATATGCTTATGGTAGTGGTTGATGGCCGATCCTCGCAATCGCAGGGCCTAACAACCACACAATTGTCTGAGCTCATGATGGCATTGGGATGTACCTTTGCTATCAACATGGATGGAGGTGGTTCTTCAACCGCTTGGATAAAAGGCGAAGGGGTGGTTAATCATCCAACTGATAATGGTAAATTTGATCATGAAGGCCAGAGGGATGTAGCCACAGCAATTGTTGTTACAGCAAAGTAGCCCCCACTAATTATCTTAATTAACCCATTTATGATATCGGTGTTCATCATCATTGATCACCGATATCTATTTAGTCCCGTTAAATTAATCACCAATGAAAGCACTACTAAACATATTACTTTTATTATTCAGCTCGTCTATTTTCGCACAACACAACGCACACAAAATCATTAGCTATAATGTTTATGTGGGGATGAAGACAGACACAAGCACCAACAAAAAGGAATTTGCCAATTGGTTTAGAGAGCAAGACGCGGATATTGTTGCACTAGAAGAAATGACTGGTTTTACGCAATCCAGCCTAGAGAGGCTATCTAAAAGTTATGGACATCCTTATGCCGTTTTACTGATTGAAGGAGAGAAATATCCAGTTGCGATCACTTCGAAATACCCTATTACGAACGTAAAAAAAATAACCGATAACATGGATCGTGGATTTATTCAAGCAACTATTAAGGGGCAAACTTTTATTGTACTTCACTTAAGCCCATTTGATTACCGAACACGACGAACGGAAATCGATCTACTATTAGCACATATTAAAAATCAATCAGCTATCAAGAATTGGGTACTCATGGGCGATTTCAACTCTTTTTCGCCCATAGATTCCATGGCTTATCAAGATGGCAGATTAATTGAGAACCTGAAGAAATACGAAAAAAAATATGCGCCCATTAAGAAACTGGTTAATAATAAAATTGATTACGAAGTTATCAATAAGGTACACACCCATGGCTTCTTAGACGTGTTAAAAATCTTTCACCAAGATTTTATTAAAACGGTACATCCAAAAAAGTTTGAACCTAAAGATAAACCCGATGTGCCATCACGCATCGATTTCATTTTTGTAAGTAAAGACCTCAAGAAACAAGTAAAAACAGCGCAGGTATTGGTAGACGAATTTACAAATGCCCATTCAGATCATTATCCAATGATGATGGAATTAACTTTAAAGGATAAAAAGTAAAACAAATACGCACAAATATTTTTGTTGTCTTGTGTTCGTGAATGCAAAGCATTTTATATAAGTTTGAAAGAATGAATGAAGCCTTGGTTGATAGTTTTGGACGTGCAATAAGTTATTTACGGCTGGCGGTTACTGATCGGTGTAACCTCCGATGTACGTATTGTATGCCTAAAGAAGGGCTGAACTGGCTGCCTCGCAAAGAGCTCATGACGTATGAAGAAATGATACGCATCTGTTCCTTATTCATAGAAATGGGTGTTACAAAAATTCGTATTACAGGGGGTGAACCTTTTGTTAGAAGAGATTTATTACCATTCTTAAAAACGATTTCCGAAATTAGTGGTCTACAAGAACTGACACTCACAACAAACGGACTTTTAACTCGCCGTTTCGTTCCAGAATTGAAACAAATGGGTATTCGCGCTGTAAACCTCAGCTTAGATACCTTGGATAAAAATCGCTTTATTCAATTAACCCATCGGGATGAGCTTGGTAACGTACTAAAAACGCTCGACGCGCTGTTAGCACATGATATCGCTGTAAAAATCAACACGGTAGTCATGGAGAATCAGAATATTGCGGATATCGTCCCATTGGTAGCGCTTACAAAGTCACTGCCTATCCGTGTTCGTTTCATAGAAGAAATGCCTTTCCATGGCGGTACGCATCACATCTCGTTGAATTGGAATTACATCCGTATATTCGAGCATATTCAAGCACATTTTCCCATGCTTGTCAAAATACCTGCACCACCGCATGCTACTGCGGATCAGTACCAAATTTCTGGGCATCAGGGAGATGTGGGCATTATTGCGGCATATACCCGTTCCTTTTGTGGCGCATGCAACCGAATTCGAATCACTCCAACAGGCATGTTACGAACATGCTTGTATGAACCTGGTTCGTTAAACATTCGCGATGCTTTGCGGACAGGAAGAACGAATCAAGAAATACAAAAAATATTGACGCAAGCCATCCTAAAAAAGCCGCAAGATGGTTGGCAAGCACAAGCAATGTTATCGAATCAAACGCAATCACATGCATCAATGGCAACCATTGGAGGATAAAAATATGGATATCATGTGCGTAGAAGAAGCGGAGAAAATCATCCGTTCAGAAATAAAGGATTATGGTGTAGAGGAAATTCCATTGGAGACGGCCTTAGGACGAGTACTAGCAGAAAACCTTTTCGCCGACCGTGATTTACCACCTTTTAATAGATCTACCGTAGATGGCATCGCTATTGATTATGGAGCATATCAAGAAAACGTGCGTTCGTTTAAAATAAAAGGTACACAGGCCGCAGGAGAATTCCCCCTACCAATTACCCAAAGCAATGAGTGCATCGAAATCATGACTGGTGCAGCATTAGACAATACAGTCAATACTGTTGTTCGGTATGAAGACATGGAAATAAATGGTCATATAGCGACTATAAAAAACAGCCCTATCCATCGCGGACAAAACATCCATCTTCAGGGCATGGATAAAAAACAAGGTGATATGGTGGCTGATGCCTTCCGACTGATTACTCCCGCACTGATTGGTTTAGCAGCTTCTGTTGGAAGAACGAAATTGCGGGTAAAAAAACTTCCTCGTGTGGTTGTCATTACTACGGGTGACGAACTGGTAGATGTAGACACAACACCTACTCCTTATCAGTTGCGGCGTTCTAATGGTATCACCATAGCAACGGTACTACAACGATACCACATTCAAGTAGATATACTGCATCTGAATGATGATTTGGAACATATAAAAACCGAGCTTGCCCGCTGTCTGCAAACATATGATGTACTCTTGATGAGCGGGGGCGTCTCGATGGGAAAATTCGATTATATTCCGCAAGCATTCCGAGATCTGGATGTAAAAAAATTGTTCCATAAGGTAAAGCAACGACCAGGAAAAACCTTTTGGTTCGGTATTCATGAAAACCATACGACCATATTCGCATTTCCAGGAAATCCCGTATCGGTGTTCATGTGCCTCCATCGTTATTTCATCCCCTGGCTCGAAATGTCTTTTCAAATCAAAACCACTGCACCGGAATATGCCATTTTACAGCATGATATACACTTTCCTTACCCACTACAATTTTTTCCGCAAGTAAAGTTACGTGTTGATGATCAGGGGCAGCTATGGGCAGCACATGTTCGGGACAACGGATCGGGCGATTTCTCTAACCTCATTTACACAGATGCCTTTATGGAATTACCCATGGCAAAAAATGAGTTTAAAAAGGGAGATGTATATCAGATATGGAGATACCGGATTTAATTGATAATTTTGATGATGTCTGATTTTTCGCATGTAAACAAAAAATCTCAGCCGGTTATCGTAGATGTAGGTGAGAAGCAAATAACCCCAAGAAAAGCAGTAGCACGTTGCATCATCGCTATGCCTGAAAAAGTTTTAAAAGCACTTCAAAAAGATGATTTTAAAACAAAAAAGGGGGCTGTCTTTCAAACGGCTATCATCGCCGGTATTATGGCGGCAAAAAAAACGGGCGAATTAATACCTTTATGCCACCCATTGGGATTGGATCATTGCGAAGTGCATGTGGAGTTGAGCGACCAGCAGGAAATAGTGATTCATTGCACCGCCAGTATTGAAGCCAAAACAGGCGTTGAGATGGAAGCACTTACCGGAGCTTCTATTGCGGCGTTAACCATCTACGATATGTGTAAGGCCCTTAGTCACGATATTGTGATACAAGAAATCCGATTAATGGAAAAAACGGGAGGTAAACATGATTTCAAAAGAAAATGATATTCCCCCTTTAAATGGTCTGGTACTTGCCGGCGGCCAAAGTAAACGCATGGGCACAGCTAAAGATTTACTCCGCTGGCATGGTAAAGAACAACGCTATTATGTGGCCGACTTGTTACAGCCGTTTTGTGCAGAGGTCTTTATTTCGTGCAGACAGGAGCAAGAAGAAAATATAGATACCACGTATAAAAGTTTAGCCGACACCTTTTTGCATATGGGCCCAACAGGAGGCATTCTTTCTGCCTTACGTTTACAACACAATAAGGCTTGGTTAGTTGTTGCTTGCGATTTACCTCTATTAGATAAAGAGACCATTCGCACCCTGATAGCGAACCGCGACCCTGATAAAATGGCTACGACTTATCAAAGTCCATACGATGGATTACCAGAACCACTCATTACAATCTGGGAGCCTCAAAGCTATCCGGTTTTATTGGATTTTTTGGGAAGAGGGATTACCTGCCCGCGGAAGGTTCTAATAAACAGCGACAAGCTTTTGTTAGAAGCAACACACCCTGCTGCATTGATGAATGTAAACACCCCCCAAGAAGCAGAAAGAGCAAAAGAAATATTAAGTACACAAAACATTACTCGCTCCTATTATGAATGATCATTTTGAGCGTTATCATTGCCAAATGGCACTGCCCAATTTTGGCGAACGTGCACAACAGCGTTTGCAAAAAGCCCATGTACTGATTGTTGGGATGGGTGGCTTGGGATGCCCCGCTGCTCAATACTTAGTAGCTGCCGGTATTGGGGCCATAGGCATCGTAGATGATGATCTGGTTTCACTCAGCAATTTACATCGCCAAATTCTATTTACTCCGGCAGATGTAGGTTTGCCGAAAGTAGAGGTGGCATTAAAAAGATTACAAGAACAGAACCCTGCTACACAAATTACACCCCATAAACAACGGGTAACCTCATCCAATGCACTGGATTTGATAAAAAATGTTGATCTTGTCATAGATGGAACAGATAATTTCGAAACAAAATATCTGCTGAACGATGCCTGTGTGCTTTTGGGTAAACCTTTGGTATATGGTGCTATTTATCAATACGAAGGCCAAGTGAGCATTTGGAATGCGCCACAGCCAGATGGAACATTTTCAGCCAATTATCGGGATATCTTTCCTGACGCAGAAAATGCACAGATACCTAATTGTGCCGAAGGCGGGGTCATTCCTACTTTGGCAGGTATAGTAGGATGCATGCAGGCCAATGAGACAATCAAATACCTCGCGAAATCGACCGATTTATTGGCAGGAAAGCTGTGGATGATGAATATGCAAGATGGGAAAACGCAAGTTATTCACTTGAAAAAGTCGACAACCAAAATAACAACGCTCCCCGAATCTGTAGCAACCATAACGCGTGATGAGCTACAACACATGGAGCAGGGCCAATATACACTGATTGATGTACGAAGCAGGGAGGAGCACCAAGCCTTTCACATTGGGGGAGAAAACATTCCGCTCGATGAATTAAACCATTACCTAGACACGCTCTCTTTGGCGAAACCAATTATTTTTTATTGTGCATCGGGAAAACGAAGCGCACAGGCAGTTCGGCTGATTAAAAGCCGGTTTAAAGTAAAAGCAGCCTTTTCACTAAAAGGTGGCGTTCAGGGAATAAAGAGCTAATGTTATTCAACATGTGCTTGATGGATTCGGATAATGGTCGCTTTGATCCTCTTCGGTATTATCCAGGCAAACAAAGTCTTTTTCAACCAATAAACGAACAGGGCCAGCATCGTTGTCGAAACCTACTTGATCGGTATGATAAAGTTCATCTATCATCGTCTTTGGCATATGGAGTACGATTCGATTTTTCACAAAATCAGCAGTAAGCACATCGCTTTCTACACGTACAATGGCATACACAAGCGTATTACCTGAAAATGCGGCACGTTCTTCCAAAGCACCCTCTAACCATAATCTGGCAACTTCCGACTTGGTTAGCCGATATCGCAGCGAATTACCTTTGATTCTCAGTTTCATTTCTGTAATTTGTTTTTATTTTTTTACCACATCACGCATGTGCTGACACCCATTCTTCACCATCTTCAAAAACTTCCTTCTTCCAGATAGGAACTGTTTTTTTTAACGTATCAATCGTGTACCGACAAGCATCAAAAGCCGCATCACGGTGCGGCGCGTTCACCGCAATTACCACAGCCACATCGCCAATCTGCAAGGTGCCTACACGATGGTGAATGAGTATATTTTGAATATCCCATCGCCCCATTGCATCTGCTGCAATCTTTCTCATTTCCTTCAAGGCCATAGACTGATAACATTCATAGTCCAAACGAATCACCTTTTTTCCCTTGGTAGCATTTCTAACTGTACCTATAAAAATTGCTGTACCCCCGCAAGCCGCATCTCCCACCTTCCAGGTACATCCTACCACATCTAACGGTTCGTTCTCAATTTGAATATCTATCATCTCTCATCCGTTTATCCACCACTTACCGGAGGAATAATAGCCATTTCATCCACCGAATGAACAACCATATCATCTTCGGCATATTCATTATTTAAAGCAATCATATACGAAGAAAGATTACTCATTTTAGGATATTTTATTTCCAATATACTTTTTAATGCTGCCACGGTTATTTCCTCCTGTACATCCAGCTCGATAGATGAGCTGTTAAAAATTTCCTTCGCAATACCAAAAGCCAAAATTGTTATCTTCATTTTACAGATACATCAAAAAAACGATGGAATATGTTTAAATAGCACATTCATCCCCGCGCAAAAAACCAAAACTGCCGTCATGCGGCGAATAATAAGCGGATTGAATTTTATAGCCAATCTAGAGCCCAGCTGTCCGCCAATGCATACCGCCAAACACAATAAGCTCATCCGGGTATAATTCACATTTCCGGGAAGTGTAGTAAGTTGTCCGAAGATACCCGATATGGAATTTACCAGTATAAATAGACTGGCAGTAGCGGCTATCTTTTTTGGCACATCCCATTTCATCAAATTCAATATAGGTGAAAGGAAAATACCACCGCCAATACCTACCATGCCCGATAAAAAACCAATGGAGCCGCCCAACATACCGTTTTTCAAGAAAATATGTTTTTTTGATTCGCTTATTTTATTTAAAGTAGCAGGATCTGTTTTTATCCATAGCAATACGGCAGCCGCTACCAAACTAAGCCCCAATATGACGAAAAAAGTATGCTGACTGAGGCGCATGGTGGCCCCAATATATGCCATGGGCACACTTAGCAATACCAAAGGAAGAATCTTTTTCCAATTTGCCTGCCCATTTTTTATATAGATATAAACACCTCCGGAAACCACAATGACGTTACATATCAAAGCAATTAGTCGCAATTCTTTAAAAGGTAGCGCATACAATGCCAAAACGGCCAAGTAACTAGACCCACCACCAAAGCCTACTGAAGCGTAAATAAAAGCAATACCCGAAAAGAAAAGCAATAACTCCCAATGTTGCATAGCAAGCTAAGTCTGTATATTAAACCCGACTGAAATATACAGGATTTTTTTTAATCAGCCTTCTTAATCTGCGCTAATTTTTTCATCAGTTCACTTACCTTCTCGGGATACTGGTCGGCAACATTGTGTTCTTCTCGTGGATCCTCTTTGAGGTTATATAATTGCGGCACCTTTTGTAAACCAGTTTCCACGTCTTTATTAGCCAGCCAATCGGGCGTTTTTTTAGAAGCCGGTTCAATGTATTTCCAATCGCCATCGCGAACGGCCATGGTAAAGGACTCTTCGAGCATGGTTTTCCGCCCTTGTTGCGATTTACCTAATAAAGCATCCAGCAAGTTTTCACTATCTGGCGCTGCCTGCGGATCCATTTGTTTAACACCTGCTAGCTGTGCAAAAGATGCAAAAAAATCAACCTGATTCATCACCGCATCACTTTTGCCGGGTTTAATTACTCCAGGCCAATAAGCCAGTGTTGGCATACGCAAGCCGCCTTCAAAAGCGCTATATTTTCCACCACGAAAAATACCCGCAGGCCGGTGATCCCCCAATAGTTCAACAGCTTTATCTGCGTAACCATCATCGATGACAGGGCCATTATCGCTACTAAATATCACCAAGGTATTTTTGTCTAGCTTTAAATCCCGCAGTACCTGCATCATCTGGCCGACTATCCAGTCGGTTTCAACAATTGCATCACCACGCGGCCCCATTTTGGTAGTGCCTGCAAAGCGTGCATTAGGAGCACGAGGCACATGAATATGCGGCAAGGCATAATATAAAAAGAATGGCTCATCACGATGCTTCGTAATAAATGCTGCTGCCTTTTCATGGAATACTGCAGCAAAATCTTCATCTTTCCAATAGGCTTGATGCCCCCCAGCCATATAACCAATCCGACTAATGCCATTCACAATGGTTCCACTATGCTGCGAATCCGCTGCCATTTTTAACATTTCCGGGTGTTCTAAACCAATAGGATCCTCTCCCACCCTGTTATTATAATCGACGGTGATCGGATCTTTTTGATCTAAGTTCACTACCTCATGGTTCTCTACATAAACTGTTGGTACTCGATCTGCAGTAGCAGGCAGCAGAAAACTATAGTCAAAGCCAATTTCCAGAGGTCCTGGCTTAATAGCTTTATTCCAATCAGGCACCCCATTCCCCAAACCCAAATGCCATTTTCCAACCACTCCGGTTGCATATCCTGCTTTTTTTAACATGGAGGCCAATGTTTCTCGTCCAGGTTCAATAATCAGGGGAGCATCTCCCGGAAGTATGGCCGCATCATTCCGAAAGGCATATCTTCCAGTGAGCATGGCATAACGAGAGGGTGTGCAGGTAGAGGCTGCGGCATAAGCATTGGTAAAAAGCAATCCGCCTTGTGCTAAACTATCAATATGCGGTGTTTGCACAGCTGTTGCGCCGTAGCAGCTTAAATCACCATAGCCTAAATCGTCTGCATAAATAATCAGGATATTTGGTTTACTATGACTAGTCGACTGCTCTTGTTGACAAGAGACCAACGTTGTCAAGAAGATAATCAAGCTATAAAAAATCTTTCTGTCCATATTCAGTTCTATGTAATGGGCTAAAGCTACAAAAGTAATAGTAAAGCCCACTCATGTAAGGCTACTTTTTTGCCAATTTCACAAAGTCAGCATATACCAATGGATTCTTGACAAATTCCCCTGTTTTAGTTAAACCGAAAGACTTTTGCAAAAACAAGGGGTTCAAAAACCACGATGCCGAGCTTGGTTTTACCTGCTTTTCGAAACCTTGTTGAAGTAAAGGATAGGTTGCCAAAATGACGCCATATTGCTTAAAATAACGATTATAAGTAAATAAGTAATGCGCGGGATACCAATCTTGCGATAAAAACATCCCTTCCCATTGCTGAGGAGGGATTTTTCCCGCATGAACCAAACTAAGCCATTCGTATATTTTCATATCAGCAGGCAAGTGATATTGCTGCACAAAAGCTTTTCCTTTGGTGCTATTTGCGATACGGTCACCAAAATGCTTGTTATACAAACGGAATAGCGAAAATTCGGGTACGATAATCGGTTTATTGGGCATGATGGACCGAACAAAGTGGAATGCAGCGGGAATTTCCAGGGTATCACTGATATGTAAATGTACAGCCAATCCAGCTACACGTGGCTCCCGTTGAGCGAATTTAATCAATTCAGTAACACCCGGTGTTTGTTGTTGTTTTTTTTCAAAAAGAGCAGGCAAAGATCCGGCATATATTTTGGGTTTTGGCCAATTAGGGTGCTGCTTATAAAAATCAAGCACGTGTGTTAAAAGTCGTTCAGTAAACAACACCAAAGGAACCTGTTTATGTTGATTATACTGAAGGTCAGCATCCATAGTCTCCAAATTAGGCTCATTACCCAAGGTAAAAACCTGTATATATGGCCCTACCCGTTCTAGTATTTGATCGACCATTTGAAAGTAAACCATCTCTCGTTCAGAACCTTCAGCAGGTATCGCCAAATTCCTTTTTTTAAAATCCCATCGGAAACCAAAGGCAATCCGGTATCCTTTCCTTCCCGCGTCAACTACTTTCTGTATAGCGGTATCATTTGCCATAAGAAGCTTTCCATCCACATAATCTAAAATACGCGGTGTTGTTCTGAGCCATTTTACAGAGAGCTGTTGCACATATGTGAAATTGATATTCTCGGGGTTATGGTTGAAATTGAGTCCGAACTCCTGTCCTTGTACCTGTACCAGCCACATGCATAAGCAAACCACTAAAGATGGTAATTTCTTCACGATTCCTAATTTATTTAAATTTTGCGTAAAAGTCTGCCGCCGCCTGTATATCTGGCTTTAATTGGCCGTGTTCCCATTTTACCGGCACCACCGCTGGGCGGCAGGTCACTGGAAATTTGGTTCCCATAATACCACGGGGATTAAAGAAAATAGTAGACCACCAATTCCCATGCTTGTCCTGAAATAGATTATTATGGCCACCCTCTAAAATAGCTGGGTACCGTGGGCCATAAGGGCCATAAATATGATCAGATTCGGCTACCACTACATCGTAGCTGTACACTTTTTCTCCGGGTTTTTCATTTCTAATATAAGTATATTGACCATTGGGCTGAGCTACAGACCAAACCGTTTGCAACAATTGATACTTGCCGTGGTGTTTTGCTAACCAAATACCCTCAATATACGGTTCTTTCGAATAAGGAGTTTCCTTTATCCGTCTAAAAGGCTCCGCGATGTCACTTAAATCATCCTTCATACGAGCAATGTAATGATTATGGCCAATGAGATAAACAGTGCCATCGCTATCCTCAAAAGCACTTAGGTCAATATTATTGAAAATGGCTTGATGTTCATTTCCGTTGATATTACGATATGGCCCTTCTGGCTTTCCTGACACACTTTCTAACACAAATGAACCTTGATCTCCATTGAGACAAGCAATCAATAACCACTTCTTCTTGCTTTTAATATAATGCAATTCAGGTGCCCACACCGCCCTGTACATGGAATCTAGGGGATCTCCATTTACCGACGCACCACCTTTTGGTATCGGTTTACCAGCCTTTTGCCATGCTGCCGCATCTTTATCAAATGACCAAATGCGGCCCATTGATTCCCATTGTTTTAGATCAGCAGAACGCCAGAGATATAGACCATCGTTATAATCCCAGCAATGTACTTGCCCCGGAAATTTTCTACCGGGCGTAGCCGTTGTGCCTGTCATATAATAATAACCGTCAGGCCCATACATCACATAGGTATCGCGCATCCAAACATCTAAAATAGGCTTTACTGTTGTTGGAACGGTTAAAGAAGGATCGCCCACAGGTGCTTTTGGGTCGCTAAATGTGGAATGATTAGCAGCTGATTGCTGCGCTTTACACATGCTAAAACTAAACAATAAAAATACAAGGAGAAATCCTAAACGCTTTCGTAACATATCAATAATCGTGTATATCTAATAAAAAAACTTAGTTGTATCCGCTATTTTGCACACAAAGTTTATTCGCCTCGATTTCCGATTGCGGAATGGGAAACAACAACTTATCAGAGGTTGCTAAATCAGCCGAAACACCACGCGCAATTGCCGATGAGAGAAAAGTACCTTGACGAATCAGATCCTCCCGGCGTTTTCCCTCCGTAATAAACTCCCATCCTCTTTCTCTAAAAATCGCTTCCCTTAGCGCATCTTTTGTACCCGCATTTGCCGGAGTCAAATCGGCCAAGCCTGCCCTTTTACGCACTTGGTTAATCAATTGATAGCATTCGTCACTTGGCCCTGAGAGCTCGTTCAAGGCTTCTGCTCTTGAAAGTAAAATATCTGCATAACGCAGAATGGGTACATCGTTTCCACTATTATTACCCACTGTAGCATTATCCCAGTACTTAAAACTGCGGGCATTATCACCTTCTAGAATGTTCACTGTAGCACCATTATTATTGATGTAGCTGGTACAAATTAATGATAGTCGTTCATCTTCCGGTGCCATGGTTTTTACAAATGCCGTGCGTAAGCGGTATTGGGTAGCAAAATTAGACATGCTAGACTGATAAGTATAAGCTGGCAATTGTGGTGTACTTTTGAAACCTGGAGGCAAAGCCCCTGCTTGGAACCAATTACCAAAACCCGCCTCATTACGGCAAGGCAATACCAGTAGCATTTCTTTGTTACTCTTTCCTTCATTCTCTACCTTAAATAAATCTTTAAAGGCATATTGCGTGGTGGTGTAGTAATTAAAATCGATGATTGCTTTACATGCGTCTGCTGCCTTTTGCCATTGTTTTGTATTGAGATAGAACTTTGCCAAAATACCACTTGCATTTCCTTTATTGAAACGGCCAAAAGACTCTTCCTGACCGGGGTCTGGTAAATCTGGAATAGCTGCCACCAATTCAGACGCAATAAAGTTCTTCATCTCGTCATCGGTTGCTCTGGCTAAATCGCCAGACTGCTCTGTTGATGTACGCAAAGGTACCGGCCCAAAAAAACTATATAGCATGGCATAAGCTTGCGCACGTAACACTTTTGCTTCTGCAAGAAATAACTTTTTATTTTCTTCCGAAGTATTCACGCCGCCAATGTTTTCAATGACGCCATTTGCATCGCGGATACAACGGTAATTAGGTGCCCAGATATCGCCTTGGAAAGTGCCCAATGATGGATCCCAGGTAAAATTAATGATATGGACGAATTGTCCATTTTCTGCACCCCCCGAATTAAATGCCATGTCAGTACTCATCTCTGAGTCGTTGATTATGAATCGGGAGTTCTGTTGTGTTTGTTGTTGTGCATAAGCAGAAAATAAGAGCGATTTTATTCCTGCTTCTGAAGTGAGCACATTCCCTGGAGCGAATTCTGAGTTGGGCGTTACATCCAATACGCTGCTGCATGCTGTCAAGCATGCCATCAGAACAAACAAGCTTGTATAATGAGTTATCTTTTTCATCTTTATATAATCGTTTTTCTAGCTATTAAGCCAATTTAGAATTGTACATTAACCCCTGCCGTAAAAGTGCGGGTAAGCGGGTATGAATTATAATCCACGCGCAAAATATCGTCGCCAATTGCATTTACTGCAGGGTCAACACCACTATACTTCGTAAAAGTGTACAAGTTCTGGCCATTCACGAATACAGTAACATTCCGAAGAAATAACCTTTCGGGCAACGGAATCTGATACGATAGGCGTACCGATTGCAATCTTAGATAAGAAGCATCTTCTACCGTTTTATTGGTTACCTGTTTGGAGCCTTGCACATCGCCAGGGATAAAGGAAGGATATTCATTACTAGGGTTCGCTGCAGTCCAACGATTCAGGTACAATTCAGCTAGCTTATTCCGTCGAAAATCAACGGCATAATAAGAATCCACCAAACTGCTGTTCAACATCTTCGCTCCTTTAGAGCCCTCAAAAAAGATAGATAAGGCCAGTTTCTTATAGCGTACATTGGTATTGAAACCATAGTAAAAGTCTGGAAGTGATTTACCCAAAATCACCCGATCATCGGCATTGATCACTTTATTATTATCCAAATCACGATACTTTAAGTCGCCTGGTCTGACGCCCGATTGCGCCAAAGAAAAGTCATCCCCTTCTTGCCAGATACCATCTACTAGGTATCCGTAAAAAGACCCCATCGATTCACCTGGTTTCAACATGCTATACTGACCAATATTGCCTGGCCCTGAGCCGATAAACTGATCCACATCCCCTAAACTTAGCACCCTATTCTTTAACGTGGTTATATTAAAATTGGCATCTAACTTAAAATCCTGATGGTCTACAATACTACCATTCAAAGCCAATTCAATTCCGGTATTCCGCATGCTGCCTACATTTTCGGTTCTACCGCCAAAACCTGAGCTAAGCGGCTGAGGCACATTATATAATAGATTAGATGTTTTCCGATTGTAGTAATCCAAACTTCCCGAAATTCTCGAACCGATAAAGGCAAAATCAATTCCAACATCAAATTGATGGGCCGATTCCCACCGCAAGTAAGCATTAGAGCTTCGCGTAGGTTCAATTGTACTTACCTTTTCGCCGTTAAAAACTGCAGCCCTACCCGTTGCATATGTAGAAAAATAAAGGTAATTTACATTTGGTTGATTACCCGTGGCACCATAACTTGTCCTCAATTTTAAATCGCTTATGAAGCCAACATCCGACAAGAAATCTTCTTGCTTGGCCTTCCAAGCAACAGCTACAGATGGAAAATAACCGAAGCGATGCTCTGGTCCAAAACGTGCAGAACCATCGGCTCGGATAGACCCTGTAAACAGATATTTATCGGCATAGGTATAATTAACGCGTGCTAGATATGACAATAGCCTATTTTCCTGTGCACCGTTGCCTACGCCGTTTAAAGTGGCATCGCCCGAACCGATACCATAATACGTCAAATCTGGCAAGGCAAAACCGCGCGAATTGGCGATTAGCGAACCCGAAGTATATCGCTCATAAGTTGCCCCCGCTACGGCCGATAAACGATGCTGACCAAACGTTTTATTATAATTCAGTGTTCCTTCCAGCAAATAATAGGCCCGCTTTCCATTTCTTGCATCTGCATATCCATCGTAAGAGGCACCAGTCAATGTAGATGGGTCTACCCAGAAATTTCGCTGCGAGTTATTGATATCTATCCCTATCCTTCCCTTTGCAGATAAGGATGGAAGGATAAAATACTCAGCATACATGTTTCCAAAAGTTCGGTAGGTGTCTCCAACCGAATACTGCCCATTGATAACCGCCAACGGGTTATCCATCGGTGCCATCAAGGGCGACCGATAGTAAGAACCATCCGTATCATAAGCAGGGGCAGTTGGGTCATAATTCTGTGCCATATATAAAGCACTGGCATTATCATTCAACCCGGTGCCATTGGCATTATAATGATCTTTGATATAAGCTGTAGAAAGGTTGATACCAATATTATATTTCGAAGCAACGCCGGTTTCGAGATTTACCCGGGCATTATAACGTGTAGTAGCAGAGTTGAGCATGACCCCTTCCTGGTCAAAATAGCCCGCAGATATGTGGAATTTTGTCTGAGCATTCCCACCGCTGAACGCAATATCATGGCTTTGTATGGGTGCATCTCTTAATAAAAGTGCTTGCCAATCGGTATTGTGGTTTGTCTCTTCTACAGGCGGATAATTACCTGGAGCAAGGTTAGCTTCTTCAATGATGCCATTAATGACGGTTGTGTACTCATCACCAGTCATATAGCGTTGCGTTTTGGCAACCTGTTGCTGTCCATAACTGGCATCATAGCTTACGGTAATCTTGCCTTCTTTTCCTTTTTTCGTGGTAATCAACACCACACCATTCGCCCCACGAGAACCATAAATCGCTGTTGACGATGCGTCTTTTAGAATTTCAATGGATGCAATATCTGAAGGGTTCAGTGCATTTAGCGGTGTGCGATTATTCGGGTTATTTGTCGTCCCACCTACACTAGCCGAACCAATTGCGGCTGCATCATTGACGGGCATACCATCAATGACATACAAAGGTGCATTATTGCCTGTGATGGATGTGATTCCACGAATTTGTACACTCATGGCGGCCCCAGGTTCGCCACTTTTTTGGTAAATCTGGACACCGGGTGTTCTTCCTTGCAAGGCTTGCTGCATATTCACATTAGCACCTTTGGTGAGATCTTCTGACTTAACGGAGGCCACTGAACCCGTTAAATCGCTTTTAGCAACCGCACCATAGCCAATTACTACAATTTCATCCAGGGCTGTACTTTCGGCCACCATAGTTACTTGTATATCCGTTTTACCATTTAAGGCCAATTCCTGGGTTTGGTAGCCTACATAAGAAAACTTAAGGGTGGCATTTGCTTGTCCTATATTCAACGAAAATAAACCCTGTGCGTTGGTCATCGTCGCAACTGATGTTCCTTTGACTTGCACACTTACACCCGCCAATGCCTGTCCGCCATTGTCTGACACTTTTCCTTTTACATTCGTTTGCTGAGCATTGAGCCGAGCGCCCTGTGCCAGCATAAGCCCTATACAAAGCAAGTATTTTAACTTACCGATAAGTCTGATCATTTTTAATTGGTTCATATATTATATTTAATTATGGTTAGGTATTCATTACATGGATATTCCCTCAGTATGATTACCTTCCTGTATTAGGCAGCGTAAATCTGAGTAATTACCTTCAGTTTGTTTCATGCGTCATTTATAATGTTGGTTAGCGATTTATCTGAAAAGCAATGTTAGAAGAAAAAAAGAGGTTAGATTAGCACACATGTTCAATTTTATAGGATATTCGTTCAGAAAATATTCTTAGAAAGAATATAAAGCTATTTTATCGTTTTTATTTTAGAAATTCGCTTGATTGATATGAAGCTAACCATGTTTAAACAAATCAGCACTTTTGTTTATCTTCTCTTGTTTATTCAGAACATTTATGGACAAGATATTCGTTTTCGTAAAATCACTTCCACACAAGGGTTATCACACAATACGGTATATGCTGTTACGCAAGATGAACAGGGGTTTATGTGGTTTGGCACGCGGGAAGGTTTAAATCGTTTTGATGGGCGCAATTTAAAAAGCTATTACATCACCACTACGTCGCTCGGAAAATCAACGAATCAAATTAATGCATTATTAAGTCATCAACATGATGTATATATAGGAACGAATCAAGGGCTTTATCGCTATGACTCCCTGCTGGATCGTCTCATTGCTTATCCTGTGGCGGGCCAAATGCCCGCTATTAATTCTTTACTGAAAGTGCAGCAAGCCATTTACGTGGGCACACCAACGGGTCTGTTCCGTATTCGTGGTCAGGATATCCGGTTACAAATTCGTGGATTTACAAAAGCGATGTGTTCTTTATCCAATCATCGGCTGCTGCTTGCTATCGGTCAACACATCGTCGTCACAGATACGCTGGGAAATATAGAACGTACATTTACACCACAATCATTCCCTGCATTAAAAATGAATAATTTTACGGTCTTTCATATGCATCGAGATCCAAAAGACCGCATTTGGCTAGCTACATCACTAGGGCTTTATAACTATGATGATCAAAAGCAACGATTCTCCCAGCTCCATTTCGCCACAAAAGAAACACCAGAAAACAGCACGGTTAGATCAGTTGTTGGGGCTTCAAATCAGCTCCTATACATTGGTACGGAAGACGGACTATATATCCACAACTTAAATACCGGCGAAAGCAGTAACTATCAACAATCGTTTATGAACAATCCTAAAAAATTAAACGACCGGGCTATTTACTCTACTTTTATCGGTAAAGATGGATCCGTTTGGTTAGGCACTTATTTTGGAGGTATCAATTATATTCCGGTACGTAATGAAGGTTTTCAAAATGTATTACCAAGCGATCAAGATAATGGACTCAGCGGAAAAGCGGTGAGCCAATTCATGGAAGACAGTCTACACCGGATTTGGATTGCCACAGAAGACGGTGGCATTTCGATTTACCATCCTAAAAAGGGTTCGTTTGAACATATTAATAAAAATTCACGTCCGTTCTACCTCAATACCAATAATGTACATGCTATTCATAATGATGGCTACGGAAATATCTGGGTGGGCACTTTTCTCGGGGGACTGCATCGTTTTAATCTACACCATAAGACAACTACGATTTATACAAAAAACCCATCTGATCCACACTCCTTATCCAACAATCAAGTATATGCCGTATATCGAGATAGTCGAGGAACCTTATGGGTGGGTACACAACAAGGATTAAACCGTTTCGACTATAAAACGGGTCAATTTAGCTTGTTTGAGCCAGCCATTTTGGGCGACAAGTTTATATACGATCTCACCGAGGATAAGCATGGAGATTTATGGTTTTGTTCTCGACAACATGGTATTTACCGTTACAATCCGTTATCTAAAAGCATGCGACACTACACCAATCAAGGTCAACATGCCCCCTTATTAAGCAATCAGATTATTAGTGTATATAAAGATCGAAATCAGCAATTATGGTTTGGTACATTGGATGGTGGTGTTTGCGTTTATAACGCTACGACTGATTCATTTAAGCATTATACCACTGCAAACGGATTGGCAAACAATAACGTATATGGTATACTGGAAGATGATGCTGGTATGATTTGGTTGAGCACCAATTTGGGTATCTCTAAATGTGATCCACATACTGGAAAAATCATTAATTACGACAACAAATACGGTCTCAGCACGAACCAATTTAATTTCAAATCTTTTTTAAAGGCAAGCGATGGTACCTTTTACTTCGGTAACATCTATGGCTTTTGCTATTTCAACCCACTGCTGATAGAAACCAACAATCAGCAATCGGCTTTGGTGTTAACCGATTTTCAACTATTCAATAAAAGTGTACAGCCAGACACCAACAATGCCATTTTAAAACATCAAATTGCCTATACAACAGACATCAACCTTTCCTATAATCAAAATGTATTCACCATTAGCTATATCGCTATCAATTATGTTCATCCTGGAAGTACAAAGTATGCCTACTATCTAGAGGGCTTTGAAGATCAATGGAACTACGTAGGTAATAAAACCAACGCTACCTACACGAACTTATCTCCGGGTAGTTATGTGTTTCATGTAAAGACCTTGAGTGATGCCGGAGGGTCTACCTTAATGGAACGAAAAATCCATATCCGAGTTGCTCCACCATATTACCGCAGCACCTTAGCTTATATCCTATATATACTTTTGCTTAGCGGAACGATTTGGATATACACTCGATTTGTTCGCTTTTTACACCAAAAGCAAACGGAGATTCAATTAGCACATATCGAGAAAGAGAAAACAGAAGCCCTAACACAACATCGAATCAATTTCTTCACATTTATATCACATGAATTTAAAACACCGCTCACACTCATCTTAGCTGCCATTGATAAATTCGTCAACGAGAAGGGCTTGGATCTAAAAAAGCATGCAGAACTGGCACATATCAAAAAAAATGCTTCCAAATTATTTACGCTGATCCATCAACTAGCGGAGTTCAGAAAGGTGGAAGGGGATCATTTATCGGTTCATTTAACCCGATCCGATCTGGTAAAATTTGTACAACAGGTCATCAGCGGATTTGATCCCATTATAGCAGATAAGGGACTTGCACTCCACTTCGAATCGAATGTACATAGGCTAGATGTCTTTTTTGATACAGACAAAGTCGAAACAATCCTATCCAATGTATTGTCAAACGCCATTAAGCACACGTCAGATGGGAGTATATCCGTATCGATGCAAACTATAACGCCAGCGGACGAAGATATGATCATATTAACGGTGAGTGATACCGGGACAGGTGTTTCTGCAAAAGATTTACACCATATTTTTAGTCCTTTCTACCGTTCAACAGCGCATAAAGATATGCTGAGCACCGGTATTGGTCTCGCTTTGGTCGATAATCTGGTTAAAAGTCTTCATGGCAAAATTGATGCAAGCAGCACACTTGGGCAAGGCACCACCATCACCATCCATCTTCCTATATTCAGACAACTCCATACGCCACGTAAGGAGGAAAATAACGCGACGCATAACGAGCCCCTGGGTTCTATCCAACTGCCCGCCTCATCTACCGCACGCCCCATCAATATGCAGCAATATACCTTGTTGATTGCTGAAGATAATAGGGAGTTGCTGAAATTCCTATCACAACATTTTCAGGAAAATTATCAAGTTATCCATGCTACCAATGGAGCAGTTGCATTAAAGAAAATGAGCAAAACCCTTCCAGATATTATCATTAGTGATATAAAAATGCCCAAACTTGATGGATTACAGCTATGTCTTCAGGTAAAACAAGACAAACGCTATGCACATATTCCCATCATCTTACTTTCTGACAGTCAGGATGACCAAATAAAGGTGGATGGTCTGGATATAGGGGCCGATGCATATATGGGCAAACCTTTTAATCTGAAAGAGTTGGAACTGCTTGTTACGAATATGATACAATCGAGGGTAAAACTCCGTGAACATGTGATTGATATGGGCAGCTTTGCAACAGATACGTTACCCAGCAACAACAAAGACCAAGCATTTTTAGCTAAATTAAGTCATGTTTTAGAACAACATTATTCCAATCCGGAAATTTCTATTGAAGATATTGCACGCGAAATGAACACCAGTCGGACCTCGCTACACCTGAACCTCAAAAAAACACTTCATAAAAGTGCAACGGAGCTCCTCAATGAATTCCGGCTGAAGAAAGCACTCATTATGTTAGAAAATGATATGCCTATCGGCGAGATCGCTTATTATTGTGGCTATCGGGAGGCAAATTACTTTAGTCGGATATTTAAGAAGCATTATCAACTATCTCCGCTAAAATACAAGGAAACACATTTTGAAAACCGTTAAGGGAATTTTCGGATTTTCTTAATGGCGATAATAAACAAGGCTTCCCGGGTATGCTGTAAGATGCAGCATACCCGGGCAATCCTCATTTGGTTTGTTTATTTATTGTTTCTCGACTGTCAGTACAGCTTTATTATTCCCTTCTGTTAAATCGAGGATGAACTTGTAAGTAGCACCATTCTCTAGGGTTTTACCTTCCACAATACCCAAATTCCCAGCGTCGCGACCATTTTTACCATCACCGATGAAGACGATATCGCTCGTGGTAGTTAACGAAGTATTATTGAACTCGCCGTTCCAGCCTTTTTCATGGAAAAACTTGAAGTTGATGTTATCGGTATTTACCGTGGTACCCGCCACTACGGTTACCTGATATTTCTTATTACCGAGGGGCACCATACACAATGCCTTACCCGTATCCCAACCTACAGCATTCGTACTCACAGATGGTTTACCAATGCCTTCGCCAATAATCCAAACCGCTCCAGAACCGTCGGCTTGCAGTTTTGCCAGTTCGCCATTCATCAGTTTCTCTACCACAAAATACTTATATTGGAAATTGGCTGTTATTCGATATTGTCCGTTTGGCGCTGCAAATGCGAGTGCGTTATCCGACGCTTTGGTCAAATAATCTGGATCAATCCACCAATCGGCAAAATCGCTGATACCGTCAAATGCCAGCTCTTGTCCATCGGTCAACTCCATATCCAACTTATAATGGCTATCATCTACCCGTTGCATCACCGTTCCATTAATGGCATAAGCAATGATAAAAGGTGTCGCTTCATAGGTTAAGGAATTGAATGTGATGCTATACTGTCCCGCCGAACGGTTGGAGAATGGGATATTGGTTGTACTCCCCTCTTTAATGGCATTATTTTCCCATCCAAAAGTGAGTTCATTCCCCGCGTCGCCCATCTTTGGTGCTTTGATGTATGCATTTACCTTGATCGGGAAGTCGGCCGTTGCGGTATAAGCATATAAGCCCGTGCGTTCCATGCGGTAGGTTTCATCCCCTGCAACCAATGTGAGATACGGATAATCCGGCCTTTCTAAAGCAAGATCATAAGTTTGTTCCGTTAGGGTGAAATGGATATTCTGCAACACCAATTTCAAGGTTGCCGTACCATTCGGTATGTTGGCATAATACGGAACATAGATTTTACCGGTATAATCGCCATTTGTTTTGGTACGGATTACCGTTTCAGAAACCATTTCCTCGCCATAATACAGCTGTGCCTTCAAAGTAGACAGCGCTACTTCCTGATCCGACACATTCGCGGTAAAGGTTAAACTATCACCAAAAAGGGCGTTTGAAAACTCCGTTTTGGCATCGATCACCGGGTTTCCGGCAGCTTTTATGTCGTCCTTCTTACAGGCGCTCCAAAGGCACCATGCAACGAGTGCCAGTATGAGATATATAGATTTATTCATGTTATTTCAACTTATTTCCACAGATAAGAAACCACTGCCTTGGCAGGCACATCATACGAAAAGTAATGGGTGCCATCGCTCAAGGTTATCTTTTTAGATTCACTCGTATTATTTAACAATACAAAGGCATAACTGCCGTCCACATTTTCGAAAGCGCTATACGTTATACCATTAGCCGTATAGCCTTTGGTACCAATACGCGTTGCACCGGGTTTCACCACGGCCGATAAATGGCCTATGATATAATAATGCGAATTGCGGGTGATGGATTTATAATTACTTTTATTGATATCGACTGCACCGTAGCAAGTCTGGCAACCTCCATCACGGTTAGGTCCCCGCTCGTTATCGAGCATCAGGTTCCAAACGATTACCGCCTTGCTCCAGTTATTAATGGTCCCCAAAGCCACCTCCTGCATATCTTCCATGAGTCGCGTAGCCAGATTCTGCCCATCGTTCCAAGTACCGATGGATGTTTCCGTAAAGATCAGCTCTTTATCCGGCCGCTGTTGGTGAATATCGTTCAATTCAGCCCTGTTACCACCATAGTTATGGTAGGCAGCGCCGGCCACCAAAGCCGCCGTTGCTTCATCTTCATAGATTTTAACCGGATAATCGTTTTGATCGCTCAAGTTATCATAATTGTAGTTGTGATCGAATAGGTAGATTTTGGTACTCAATCCGGCAGCTTTGAGCTGTTTTCCCAGTCCCTCTTTCACAAAATGCTGTTGTTCTTGCCAACCCATAAACAGCGATGCCGAATTTCCCCGATTCAGCGGTTCATTTTGGGGGGTGACCGCATATACGTCAATCCCCTCTTTAGCCAATGCTTGAATCCACTTCACGAAATACAAACCGTAGTCCTGATAATAAGCAGGGTTGAGCTGCCCACCTGTCCACGAGTTATACGGTTGTAGATCGGTCAGGTTATTCACCTTCATCCAGCGCGGACAAGTCCAAGGAGAACCAATGATTTTAATGTGCGGGTTAATGGCCAAAATCTCCTTTAGGATGGGAATGACATAAGCCGTTTCTTCTTCCTGCAAACTAAAGTTCTCGATCCCCGGTTTGTCGCACAACGTATATTCACTTAAAGAAAAATCAGAGCAGCCAATGGCAATGCGGATATAACTTTGTCCCATACCTTCCGTTTCAGAAAACGTTTCCTTTAAAAACTGAGCACGATCCGCAGGTGTCATCTGCAACAAGTTATAACAGGTAGAGCCTGTAATTGCCGCACCAAAGCCATCCATGGTCTGATAGCGTGTAGCTGGGTCTAAAGTAATCGTGGTGGGCGACATGCTCGCCTGCGCGTTAAAGTCAACCGCCTGTTTCGCAAAATCGTACGAACGATTATTGGTAGTTACATAAATAGTTACATCGCCTTTCACTTCCGGTTTTTCTTCCGGTGGTGGTTCGGGTGATACATTTTTACCTGAGCTACAAGCAATCAAGATGGTGCTTAAAAAGCAAGCTACCGTTAATAGTTGTTTCATATATTTTTTGAATTTCATCGTATATCTTACTATTAAAATCATCTAATCAGTTAATAGCCAGTATTTTGTACAATATTTGGATTTTGATCGATCACTCCCTGTGGCACCGGTAAACGATACGAATTTTCATTGAAAGGATATACGAGTGCTTTCCTTCCTGCATCTTTTGCAAAAACGGCATTCATCACTTCTTCTACCTTATTAAGTCGGACCAAATCAAACCAGCGTTGACCTTCAAAAGCCAATTCCAACCGACGTTCTTTCAGCAGCGCATTTAACATGGCCTCTTTATCTCCGCGGATATTAGCCGGCAATTTATTCAAACCAGCACGGTGCCGAATGCGATCGATGATATCGGCAGCCGCTGCTAAATCTCCTGAACCCATGATCAAAGCTTCCGCTTTTAGCAAAAGTACATCGGCATAGCGGTATTTGATGATGCTGCTATAAGCCGAACGGCATTTGTACATAAATGGATAATGATCGGAAGGATAATAGTTACTCCAGTTGGTTTCATAATATACGATGGATTCTTTGAAACGTTCCTGATCGCCTTCCGTCTCAAAAGCTTTGATCAAGTCGCGCGAGGGCGTTACCCATTTAGCCCATGTAAAGTTACTATTCCAATTAGCCAAGTCGCGACCGAACATCCAGGTTACCCAGTTGCCACTTCCAGAAAAAAACTGCGCTTCTAAGATAGACTCTTTGGTATTGCGCATCTTAGCATCGGTACCCGCCGCATTCATCCCGAATAGGTCGCTAAAATCGTCTACCAGATCAAATCCATCCGCCGTAACGGCATCGCAATACAGAATGACCTTTGCATAATCGCGTATCGGCTTTTCAGCATATGCTTTGGCCAATAAAGTACGTGCTACCGATTTAGAAAACCGTGTTTTATCTGCTGCATCATTGTCTGGCGCAGCTTCTAATGCTTCCAGCAGATCCTTTTCAATTTGCCGATAGGCTTCTTCTTCGGTCGACTGTTTAGGGAAGTAATCATCGTATACATCTTCAATGGTTTCGGCCGTAATATCACCTGCCTCGGTCGTAATCACTGGGATCGACCCCCAGATACGTACCATATCGAAAAGAATCATCGCCCGGAAAATCTTTGCTTCGGCTTTATATTGTTCGCGCATGGCCGTGGTCAGCGTTGCATCTTGTACTTCGTCAATATGGACAATCAACCGGTTGGCTCGGGCAACATCTTCTAAATAGCGATTCCAATCGCGATCGATGACCGAGTTCGATCCCTCAATGGCATTATTTTCAAAAGGGATGACTTCTGCACCGGTGGTTCCGCCATAGGCATTATCTGCATGGGCATCTGCTAACAGCAGCAAATCCAAGTACCAATGTTCCTGCCGATCGCGCATTTGATTGTACAACGTTTTCAAATGACTTTCTACCGCAGCCTTGTCTTTAAACACCACTTCTTCCCCCGCATCGTTAATCCCCTCTGTTACATCCGAGTAGGTATCTACCGGATCAAAATCCTTCAAGCAAGAAGAAAAACAGCACAGCATGCCGCCCAATAATCCGATGTATATCAATTTATATTTGGAGTTCATATCGTTATTTTTAAAATTCAACATTAATACCCACTACGAATGATCTGCTTTGAGGATAAGTACCCCAATCAATCCCCTGTACGGCACCACTATTGCCCCACTGGTTCACTTCCGGATCCATGCCTGTATAGTTGGTCCAGGTTAACAGGTTATTGGCCGAAATATAGGGTTGAAGCTTACCAATACCCAAACGGTTTAAGGCCGCTGCTTTGATATTATAAGATAGGAATATGTTTTTCACCCGTAGATAACTTCCATTTTCTACGAAATAAGATGAGTTCTTGATATCAAAATTCGCTTTGGGCACGTCGGTTATCTGTCCGGGGATACGCCAACGATCAAGCACCCGCGTGGATTGGTTCTTGCCATCGTACATCCCTTCTGTTTCAATGCGTGAGGCATTAAAGATATCATTCCCATAAGATCCCTGTAAAAAGATACTCAAGTTAAAGTTCTTATAAGAAAGACTGTTGGTTAAACCAAAGACAAAATCCGGGTTGGGATCACCAATATAGGTTCTGTCTGTTGATGATATACGGCCATCCTGATTCAAATCGCGGTACATCAATTCGCCCGTTTCGGGATCAACCCCATCGCTGATATAGCCAAAGAAGCCACCTAGTGCTCTCCCCGGTTCATTACGTACCACATAGTCATGTGTTACATCGCTTGTGGTAGCTGTATTATAAATTTGTGCAAGCGCCAGGCTTTCTAAATTGTTCCGATTGAAAGATATATTAAAATCGGTATTCCAAACAAGTGGTCCATCGATATTCTTACTACCAATAGCCAGCTCTATGCCTTTATTAGTCATAGTGCCCTCATTTCGTATAATACTTCTTGATTGGACAGGTCCTGCATTAATCGTAACATTCATTAACATATCCGTTGTGCGCTTATAATAATAATCCAATGCTACAGTTAACCTACTATTCAAAGCTGTTAAGTCAATCCCCACATTGCTTTGGGTGGTAGTCTCCCAAGTTAAGTCCCTCGTGCGTAAATTAGAGGGGGAGACTACTGGCACAGCATTTTCTTGACCTTCTTTAAACCACTCCACACGGCTGAGCGAATATCGCTGCAGATAAGCATAATCGCTGATGGCCGACTGGTTACCCGTTTGCCCCCAGCCACCGCGGATTTTCAGGTCATCCACCCAATCGGCACCCTCCATAAACGATTCCGAAGAAAGGCGCCACGCGGCTGAAACCGATGGAAAATACCCCCAACGGCTATCTGGATGCAGTTTAGATGATCCGTCTGCACGCAGATTGGCGGTAACGAGGTATTTGCTATCAAAATTGTAGGCAACCCGACCAAAATAAGACATAATCCCCCACTCTGAACCACCTGAGCCCGTATTATCCCAAGCAATTTTATTGGCGGCATTCAATGTTTCAATCAAATCGTTCCGATAGTGCGAACCATTGATCCAACTGTTGGTATATTTCGACTCCGTCCACGATGAACCGGCCATGGCTTCGATATTGTGCTTATTAAAAGCCTTGGTATAGGTAGCCACATTATCAAAGGTGATTACCGTATTCATATTACGTGAATCTGACCCCTCCCCGTATTGGTTTCTGCCCCAAGCCGTAGAAATCGGATCCAAAAATGTGGTATTCACTGCATTTCTACGATCGATGGCAAAAGACGATTTGAAGGTCAGTTCGGGCAAAATAGTAATGAGTGCGCTTCCCGATGCAATAAGCCTGTTTTCACGATTCTTATTATTTTTGCTACGAGCCATATTTTCGAGTGGGCTGGTAATATTCCCTATACCATAGAAGTTATTGTAATATTGATCAGGATGTTCCGGATCCCAAATGGGTGCATAAGTAGGCGTATTGATCACCGAAAGTACCACCCCGCCCCGATTGGCGCCCAAACCCGTTGTTACACCATTATTGGAATAGTCTGAATAGGCAATATTGGCAGTCACGTTTAACCATTTACGAATCTGGTTACTGATATTGGCGCGGAAGTTATACCGCTTATAAAAGGCAGTAGCTAAAGTTCCCTTTTCATTGGTATATCCACCCGATAGAAAATATTTGATTTTATCTGTACCATCTGAGACAGATGCCTGATAGCTCTGAATATTCCCTTTGGTATAGGCTTCATCAAACCAGTTGGTTTGATCGGTTAGTCCATCCGGTAGATTAATGAGGCCGATCTCGTCTTGCAGATCTTTGTATTGTGCCGTATTGAGCGGCGTGATTTTGTTGATCACATCGGTTTGCGTCAGTTGGGTATTAAAGGATATCTTGGCATTGCCCGCCGACCCTGCTTTTGTTGTAATCAATACCACCCCATTGGCCGCACGCGACCCATAAATAGCTGCTGAAGAAGCATCCTTCAAAACCTGTATATCGGCAATATCATTAGGTGATAGGAAATTGATATTATCAACCGGAACATTGTCTACCACATAGAGCGGATCATTGCTGCCGTTAAAAGAGGTGGTACCGCGAATGCGGATAGAGGTCTCGCCACCCGGTGCGCCATTGGGTTGGATAACCGCAACACCCGCTGCTTTACCCTGTAAAGCCTGCCCGGTAGATACAATAGGGCGTTTATCCAGATCGGCTGTGGAAACGCTGGAAATAGCAGTGGTCACATCCTTCCGCTTCACCGAGCCATATCCGATTACAACCACATCCTCCAACATATTAATGGAAGGTTCTAATTGTACCTTTAACGGACTGGAAGTGGCTTTTACTTCGACTTGGTTAAAGCCAACATAGGTAATTTGAAGCACTGCGGCGTTGGGTACATGAGACAAGGTAAAACGACCGTTTTCATCGGTACTTGTACCTTGAGTTGTACCTTTTACGATGACCGACACACCGGGCAGCGACTCGCCCGAACTGGCACTGGTTACCGTTCCCATGACCGATATATGTTCTTGCGCATATACGGATGAGATCATGATGCCCATGAGCAGATAGAAAATAGGCAAAACACGTTTGGTTAAGTTAAAAAGATTCATACGCTTGTTAGTAGGTTATAATGAAATAGGATTTAATTATTAGCCGAAGTAAAGGTAGGTTTATAGGTATGAAAGTGGTATAGGTCAGTTATAGCAGAGCAGCAAGAAAGTAAAAAACAAAAAAAACAAATGACTGATTAACAGTTTTTTAAAAAAAATAAAATCAAGAAAAAAGTACTTAAAAAGTAAAGAAAATGTGTTATGGTTTTCTAAATGTACCAATTGCTTTCACCCGTTCTTCAAACTCATCGCGCGAAACCTTTGCCTTATTCCGCACTTTGGTACGATAGTTATAGACCGTTCGCAAAGAGTAACGCAGAAAGCTGGCAATTTTTACACTATCGGTAATACCCAATCGTACCAACGCAAAAATACGCAACTCCGTACTGAGCAATTCATTGTGTTTGGGAAGGATTTGCTCATCGGATAACAACAAACTATTAAACTCCTTTACAAATGTGGGGTATAGATTCAAAAAAATGGAATCGAAGCTTTCGTACAATTTCTCTAGTTCCTTTTCAACTAGATCGGTCGACTTTAAATCTTTCATCAGCGATTCCAATTGATTGCTCATGGCCTTTTTATGGAGCGATTTTCGATATGATTCCAATTTATCGATATAAGCCGAACAGATATCAAAAAAATGAGCGATGTACTCTTCTTTAATATGATTAGATTCGAAGAGCTGATGATTGACTTGTTGCAAATCGTCGTTTAATTTGCTCAATTGTTGGTTGGTTTGGTAAAGTGCTTTCCGGGTTTTACCCAGTCTTTTCATTTGTTGATAGATATAGACGATACCAATGATGAGTACCACCGATAAAATACTGATCAATATCAGATAATCGCGTAGCGCCGCCTTCTGTTGACGCTCTTTTTCTTGAAACGAAGCATTGATAATGGGGTAAAATGAAGAACTTTCTACCGTCCGGTATCGTACATTACAGAAAATGGCGTCATTAATGGCTGCCTGAATAAATTGATATGCTAAATCGACATTGCCCATATCGTAGTAGGTGAGCGCCAAGCCTTGCATGGAAGCATTATCTTTAATTGCATTGATCACATCTGTAATCGCCGAAATAGAGAAAAACTGCCGCTGTTGCACGATGTCTCCTCTATTTTTATAAATAATTCCCAATAGATACGCAATCAGTGCTCGCTCGGGATTTTTGTCGGTCGTTTGGCTTAACAGTGCCAAGAGTGCTTTTTCTGCATGTTCTGTTTGCGATTGGTACAACAAACGTGTCGCATCGGTAATACGGTATTTGAGCGATGTAGGATCGAGTACAGAGAGCAGGGAATCTCGGTATAATTCGCTTTTCCGATAATAAACGGGATTATTATTGCTTTGCCCGTAATGACTGCAAAACCCCAAATAGGCGTCATAATAATCGGGCAGTAACGGTTCGGCTAATGAAGCACGGTCAATATGATCCAACAATGCTTTGGATTCGATATACAAGCCTTCTGTAGAATATAACCAAGCCAATTGTACTGCTGCTTGATCCTTCAATTTTTGGTCTTTTAATGTAATCGCAATTTCACGGCTTTTTTGAATATAAAATACAGCAGAATCTGCCTTATATTTCTTATAAGCCTCGCAGAGTTTCAGGTTAATATCATATCGTTGCTTTAGCGTTAGCTTATTTGCTACCAGTAGCTGTTTTAATGTCTGTATTTGTTCGCTTTTTCGTGCATCATAATACGTCCGATTCTCCATAACGGTATGCAATCGCCGTGAAATAGAATCTTGTCCCTGTGCATATACCCCTATGTTGATGGCAATCAGGCTTATGATGATTAACGAGAGTTTCATAACAACCGCCAATATAGGAAATATAATCGATTAAGCCCATAGAGCCTCTTTCAGTAAGGAAAAGGACCGCAGCTTTTTCTGCTGATCGTAAATGTAAGAGGTAACCATCAGCTCATTCAAACCATGATCGACAATAAAACGACTTAGCTTTTGATGCAACGTTTCTTTACTCCCTGTAAAAGTACAGGTTGTCATATTATGAACAGCATATTGAATTTCGGCATTCCAATAGGGTGCTAAAGATGGCACGGGTGGTTGCAATGGCAAACGATTATTGGTTAGAATACCAATAAACATACGATACAGGCTGGTTGACAAAAAAGAGGCCTCTTCGTCTGTATCTGCCGCGATAACATTGACACAGGCCATGACATACGGCGTCTGCAATTGCTCCGAAGGACGGAATTCTTTTTTATAAATAGCCACTGCTGCTTTAAATTGAGCTGGAGCAAAATGGGCTGCAAAGGCATAAGGCAAGCCCATCTGGGCGGCTAGATGAGCGCTGTCTGTACTCGATCCCAATATCCAAATGGGTATATTCAATCCTTCACCTGGAAAAGCACGTACCTTGCCATCTATGTTATCATCACTAAAGTATTGCTGTAATTCGCGTACATCGGATGGAAACTGATAGGCTGTATGCATATTATTCCGTCTTAAGGCCATGGCTGTTACTTGATCGGTACCAGGGGCACGTCCTAAGCCCAAATCTATCCTTCCAGGGTACAAGGTTTCTAACGTACCAAATTGCTCAGCTACTACCAATGGCGAATGATTAGGTAACATAATACCACCAGACCCTATCCGGATATTATTGGTTTTTCCAGCAACATGCCCGATGAGCACGGCTGTTGCCGAACTGGCTATATGTTCCATATTATGGTGTTCTGCCAACCACAATCGTTGATAACCCAATTGCTCGATATATTGCGCTGTTTCCACGGTTCGGTCAATGGCTATGCGGGTATCACCATTTTGTACTACAACGGCCAACTCAAGTGCAGATAATGGAATTTGCTTTGTCATATGCAACAAAGTTAATATTACCGATTTAGGCAGCTGTAAGCGCAGCGTCAAAAAGCAACAACTAACGCGGCGATAGCCCTAATTGCTCTCTACCTGCGTCGCTAATCATATCAAAATTCCAAATAGGTTCCCAGACCACATTGATTTTTACATTCCTATAGGGAAAAATTGCAGTTAACACATTCGTTACACCCTCTTTAATCGCTTCACCGAGCGGACAATGAGGTGTAGACAATGTCATATTTACAATGATCTGATCTACGTTGGGAAAATCAACTTCATATACCAATCCTAAGTCAATGATATTTACACCCAACTCGGGATCTATCACATCACTCAAAGCTATTTGTGCTTTCATTTTCTCATGAAACAGCGGGTCGCTCATTTGTAATTCCATAGAGGTTTTGTTTGTTTATGAAAAAGCACCTTAGCCACATTATATAAATAAACGGTCGACATCAATAACCACAATATAGTTGATAGCTGAAGTAACCAAGTCATGGTAAAGACTATTCCTGTCAATAGGAGCGAGCAGGCTACATGATAAAGGTAGTATTGTACCGTTACCAGTTGTTCGCTATAAAGCTGTTTAGGTAAGGGAACCTTGACCTTTCCATTGAGCTTTTTATACCGTTTGTTCCATACAATAAAAGGTAAAGTCTTAAATGTCTTACCTAAAATCAATGCGGTTATCCATCCGAGGAAAAGCAATATACCGTATAAAGTAACCCATTTGGTTTCAGTTCTAAATTCCATCACAGGTAATAACAAAAATGCCGCTAGCAAATAGCCAAAAGAAAAAAACACATGTTTCATCGGTATATCTATTTTTTTACGTGCTCTATTGCGAAAAGCATCTGCCAAATAGTATCCCCATGCCAGCACACCAAGTAAAACAAGCACTCCGTAAATCAGCGAGCGCTTATTGGTAGGGACCAAATAACCATCAACAAGAAATAAAATTAACCCCATGTTCTGCAAAACCAAGGCAATGCGTAATACATAGTTTTTATTTGACTTACCCAGCAGAAACATGGGGATAAGCTTGACACTGACGCCCACAATCAGTTGAAGAAACCATCCCACCAAGCCGAGGTGGGCGTGCAGTTTCACCAGTTCCAGATGGTTGCGTGGAATAAATGGATAACGCAGATTAATGGCCAATAATAGCCCGATCGAGACTGTTAGTACCAACCAGCAAGCAGCGCTTATGAGGAAGCATTTGTTAACTGTATATTTATCTGAACAAGGAGCGGCTGTTTGCCAAACATTGAATGCATAACAACAAGCAGCGAGCAAGATGAATGAGCCGCCAATAATCATGGGCATTCCTGTCCAAAAATTCCAGAATGAAAAAATCAATATACAAACGCCTGTTGTAAGCAATCCATATGACCATAGCGCTAGCCGAGTGCTATAAAGATCCTGCTCACAAATAACGGGTAATAACTGATAAGCTGCACCAAAAATCATCATGGTTGCCCAACCCAACGCAGCGGTATGTACCCATGCCAATAGATGTGGGCTGAAATAATGTACCAGTAAATCATACGGTTCTATCGCCATGAAAAGGGTCAATATCCATAAAAATACGGCTGCTGTACCATAAAAGGGCAATACGGCTATGGTAGCTGGAGCTTTCCCTATATTGATATCTGCCATAATCCGTTATTCAAGTTTAGTTCCCTCTGTTCTTTTCACTTTCTATTCTTCAATCTTTACAGAAAAGCATCTTCACATTTCCTTCTGCAATTTCATAGATATGGATACTGATGGGTTCATCTTCCAAAGCTTCCAATAAAGGAAAAGGCACGCGCTTATGATGCACATAAAGTACCTCCCCTGCCTTTAGCTGGTGCAATGTTGCTAAAATAGTTTCCATAGGAAGCGGCATTTCCAGATGACGTACATCGATTTCGACCAGCTCCTTTCGATCATAGCTATTTAACAGCGTTGCAAAAGAGGCACCCTCTTCCATAAATACCCTTCCGGCGGTCATCGGATCTGTAGGCAATGGAAGCGCTTCCTTAAGAAACCAGGTATGATAAACTTTTTCTTCCGGATTCGTCACGAAGCTGGATGCACGTTCCTTTTTCAACAATTTAATCAGCGGATAAGGAATGAAAGAATTAATGATACAGAGGACATTCCCCTCAGGTAGCGCACGGAATTTTTGCATGATGGCTTTTAATGGATCTTCGCCTCCCGCAATGATTCCACGCACGTCAAAATAGGTAACAAGCTCCGGTTTGAGATGTACTAACCAATCCGGTTGCTCAACTACCTCAACTTCACGCATGATGCGCTCAGTTTCAACCCACACAAAACCCAAGGGGTGTAATACCCGATTAAAGTCTGCCAAAGTGCAGCCACCAATAGCGGCGGCCTCGGCTAAAGTAACCCGTGGAGCCATCACTCGCCGCAACAGCGGATTACGCAGTTTATGAAGCGGTTTAGCCAAAGAAGCAATCGCTTCTATACTAGCCTTGTTTATCTTGATGATTTCAGCTATCCTGGTCTGACTATTAATGGTTATCATCGCGTGTTGGTTTTATTACATTTTTACTGTTCCTTTATAAACTTGCCTCTGCCTTCAGCGTATTTGGAAACAGTATATTATTTTCTAAGTGAATATGCATGAATAGGTCTTGTTCAAACTCCTTGATTTTATCAAACAGGTAAGTATAAGAGTTGCACGCGTCTGGTGGAAGCACATAATCGCCCGTTAACTTTCTCAAAGTCCGAAGCTCATCACCAGATTGCTGATGCTCTGCCTCCATTACCTGAATAACCCGTGTTAGGCCCGCTTGAGGTCTATTCGCTTCACTTTTATCCGTCAAATAGGTTGCAAGCGCTTTAATTGCTGGAAAAAGAATCCGGTCTTCTTTAGCGATATGGCTATTTAAATCGGCAATCAGCTGTTCCAATCCACGTGCTAAGGGGGGCAATTCCGGATGTTGTGCACCATGCCTACCGGCAACTTTTTGTGCCAGCTCAATAATGAGTGGTCCATTTTTCCGAATATATTGATGATGTACATTACTAATATAATCGGCCAGAAAGCCAATATCCCAGTCACTGAAATTCAGGTTTTGAGCAGCTGGATTGTTAACTTCCTCCTCCATTGCTTTGTTAAACGCTTCTTCGGTTAGGCCTATTTCACCAATGGCTTCTTTCACAGTCTTTTTCCCTCCACAGCAAAAGTCAATCCCTAACGCGCGAAGCTTGGCCGCTTTCCTAAGGTCGCGCGCGGCCAATTCGCCAACCGTCTCTTGTGGCTCATCTGCTTTTAATTTCCCTATTTTAACACGCCAATATTCAGGCCCTTGTTCCAAATACTCCCATGTAAAGGTTTGACCACGTTCACCCAACAACTGATAATATAATGGCTTGGGATCATGATCATTGAATATGATAAAATCCTCTCCTCCCTTCAAGGCATCGAAATGCTGAAAAATAGTGGGGTGTTTGAGCCTGGGCTCAATTTGGGTAACATCTAATGTTGCTATTTCCATTGCGTTATGAATTTAATGATTATACATTGCACAAATCCGTGCTTTTTTCGCAATTGCGTGTTAAAAATAAAAGACTTTTTTGTCTTTTATTAGAATAAAATTACTTTATTGCATTTCAGTTACATACAGCTTATAAAATAGCGTTAGGTAAGGTGATCGAGATTTAGTTCAATATGTACCGCTGTTCCTTCGCCGGGGGCTGAAACGATCTCCAGCTTTCCTTTAAAGTACGCTACTCGACTTTCTAAGTTACGGATACCCATTCCATGTCGATCATCTAATGCATCCGGATCAAAGCCCTTACCATCGTCTTCTATGGTAATCCAAAAACCAGCATCGGATTGATTACATTGCACAAGAATATGGTGTGCTTGTGCATGACGAACGGCATTGGATAAAACTTCTTGTATAATGCGGTATATATGAATTTGCACTGTCCTTGCATTGGTTTTCTGGATACCAAATGATTGAAAAATGAGCTGCAGTTGTTCATTCCGATGGAAATCACATAAATCCTTCAACGCCGATTCCAATCCAAATTTCAATAAGGTTTCGGGCATGAGATTACGTGCTATTTGCCTTAATTCACTCACAGCATGATCAAGCTGCATGACTACATTATCCCGGGTAAGTGGTTGTATTTGTTCTGCTTGGTTGGAAGTATTTTGCAATAAGTTCAATTTCACACCAGCTAATAAACCCCCAAGACCGTCATGTAAATCGCGTGCTACCCTTTCGCGCTCGCGTTCCTCGCCAGTTAACATGGCATGAGCCACCCGAAGTTGCTGCTGCTGCTCCATATCCTTTAGCTGCTGACGATAATTTACTTCCTTTTGTAGCGATAATTTTTTATGGTTCTGATAGAAAAACCAAATTAAAACGGCCATCGTTAATAAGAATAAACAGCTGGCCCCCAGCAACCAATTGAACAAACGGTTATTTTTGGCGGTTAAAGCCGCCTGGGCTTTCTCTGCTTTCAGTGTAGTAATTTGTTTCTGGGCCTCTGCCGTTTTATATTTGGCCTCCAGCTCATTCATATCACGTTTCAGCTTAGACTCGTGTAGACTATCGATCAATAAAGTACTTTTTTTCTGATAATAAAACGCTGAATCCATTCGATGTAAACCAGCGTACATTTCCGACAAACTTTGAAAGATTTCCAATCGGCTTTGATCCATAGACATAATATCTTCGTCGGCCTTGAGGTGCTTCAGTTCTACCTTTGCTTGCTGATATTGATGGAAAGCTAATAGACTTTTGACTTTGTAAAATCTTAATTCCTGAATAACATATATTTTATTGGGCCCACCGGCCTTTGCTATTCCTTGATCGAAGCTTTTAACGGCATCCGGATACTGGCCTCGTTCATGGAAGTACATCCCTTCAACCATAAAAAATCCAGCGTTCACTCCCGAGTTAGGGTAAGGTTTCAGTATCTGCCGATTGGCATCGAGCACTTGCTTGGCCTTATCCAATTCTTTTAAAAGAATATAATTCTCTCCTGCACGGTTATATGCAGCCGCCAAACGTGCGGGGTCTCCTGTTTTTAATATTTCAATGGCCTTATCGAGATAAATAGCCGCCTTGGCATGTTGATCCAAATTCATAAAGGCCACTCCCACTCCTACATATAGCGAGCCGAGTGCCGGCTGATCATTGGCCGCCTCTGCCAATGGAATGGATTTATTGAGTACCAAATCAATATACCCTTTATCATCATCATTACGCTGATGCATCACACCCAAATTAGACCATATTTTAGACCGGATGGAATAAGCTTCTTTAGTCTTAAATGTTTGCATGAGGCTATCTGCTTTTAAATAAGCTGCACGACTTTTTTGCTCATCCGATGCAAAGTAATAATAGCCCTCTGCAGTATAGCCAATACCCTGTAAATAAGCATCGTTCTTGCTCCACTTCTTCCCTATGTCTAAGTATTTCTTCGCTTGTTTGTGATCTTGTATTACCCAATAATTGGCCAACAAAAAGCTAGTACGCGCTTTTACGCTGTCTGGTGCGCTTGTATGAAGTATTTTTTCCAGACTATCTGCATATTGTGCAGTATATAATGGCGTTTGGGCCGAGCTCACACCAGAAGCAAAAAGCAGTCCAATCAAAAACCAAAGGCGAATCATGCCGTTAAAATAAAAAAATATTTTCGCTAACCAAGCAACATGAAATCCGACCTTCTTTTGTATAACTTATAAATCACCTTTTTTCAATGCATTAACAGCGAAATCTGCAGCTCGAGCTGTCATAGCCATATAGGTTAACGATGGATTTACACAACCAGATGACGTCATCGCCGCTCCATCAGTTACAAATACATTTGGTGCGTCCCACAACTGATTATGGCCATTCAATACAGAGGTCTTGGGATCACGCCCCATACGTGCTGTTCCCATTTCATGAATACCCTGCCCCATGGCAAAGACACTACGATATCCCTTTACCTGCTTCACGCCTGCTGCTTCTAACATTTCTGACGCTTCCTTGATGATATCGTCTATCATTTGTTTTTCATTATCTTTAATCTCAGCATCTATTGCCAACACAGGCAAGCCCCATTTATCTTTTACATTTTTGTCAATATAAATACGATTTTCATGATAAGGCAATATTTCTCCGAAGCCGCCAATGCCCATTGACCAAACACCGGGTTCGCACAATTCTTCTTTCAAAGTCGCCCCAATAGACAATTCGGCCACCTCTCGTTTCCAACCAGCTCTGCTTGCGCCTCCCTGATAGCCAAATCCTCTTTTATAAGCCCGTTTATCATGCCCCATATTCTGAAATCGCGGAATATAAACGCCATTTGCTCGCCGACCAAATGTATACCGATCATCATAGCCTTCTACAATGCCACTAGCACCATTACCAAGGGTATGATCCATTACGTTATGTCCCAATTCGCCCGAACTACTGCCCAAGCCTGCTTCCCAAATATCTGTAGCCGAATGCATTAAAATCCATGCGGAATTGAGCGCAGAAGCATTCACAAAGATAACTTTCGCAAAATACTCATAGGTTTGATTATTCTCCGCATCGAGCACCAATACCCCTTTGGCTCGCCCACTATCTTTATCATAGATGATATTGACAACAATAGACCACGGTCGCACAGTCAAGTTACCCGTTTTCATCGCAGCTGGTAAAGTAGATGATTGCGTACTGAAATAACCACCAAAATTACACCCATTGCTACATTGATTTTGATATTGGCAATTAATCCGACCAGGCAAAGGTTTGGTAATATTGGCTACCCGCCCGATAATCATTCGTCGACCATCATTGTAATAAGTCTTTAAACGTGCAGCTACATCTTTTTCTACAACGTTCATTTCCATCGGTGGTAAAAATTCGCCATCGGGTAATACAGCCATCCCTTCGCGGCTGCCACTGATTCCTGCGAAACGCTCTACATAGCTATACCAAGGAGCTAAATCTTTATATCGAATGGGCCAATCAATGGCGACACCTTCTTTCAAGTTTGCTTCAAAATCCAAATCGCTTAAGCGATAACTTTGCCTTCCCCATATCAATGATTTACCTCCAACCTGGTAGCCCCTAACCCAATCGAATCGTTTAATTTCTACATAAGGATTATCTAATTCGTTCACTAAAAAATTCACATTCCCTTCTGTCATAGGCCAATATCGCTTTTGTATCGGATGATCATGAATCATTTGTTGACTCCGGTTGTTCCGGTAAGGATATTCCCAAATATCTTTCGCAGCAAATGCGTAATCTTTGATATGTTCCACATTTCTGCCTCTATCTAACATCAACGTTTTGAGTCCTTTTTCGGTGAGCTCCTTAGCAGCCCAACCACCACTGATACCCGAGCCTATCACAATCGCATCGTATGTATAATGAGATTTCATCTATAAAATAGTTCGTTTAATTAGTCATTTTTTAGTGCGCATGCAACGCCAACGTTTGCATTAACCATTCAAACTTAATCATTTGTTTTGAAAATTGTAATTTCAATTTCATTTAATTATTACGGCACCATGCATTTGCAATATTTTGATATGCCACTCGTCTAAGCAAAAACAACTACATGTATGTTTAAAAGAATACTATTTATCATACCCATCTGGTTATTATTGGACTTCTATTTTTTCCAATCTTTGCGGTCGGTTACCCAATCGCTCCCGCTTCTCTCCAGGCAAACGATCCATTGGGTCTATTGGCTATTTGATATTGCATTAATCGCAACGATTCTCTTTTTGATTTTCGTTGATTCGAAATTTATTTTACCCAAATACATTTTCATTTTGATAGGTTTGGTATTATTATCCTTAGTGCCCAAGATTTTAGCTTTACCCTTTTTATTATTAGAAGATCTTACCAGATTAGGTCAATATGCCATCCATTTTAAAGAACATACAAGTTACCCCCATCGGCGAAAGTTCATTGGCCAACTCATTCTCGGTATCAGTTCGCTCCCCTTCTTAGCTATTATATACGGTATGGCCAAAGGTAAATACCAATACAAAATACACCGTCATACACTGTTTTTCGAAGACCTTCCTCATAGCTTTGATGGGTTTACTTTAACGCAGCTTTCGGACATTCATTGTGGTAGTTTTACCGACTATGAAGCAGTCAAGCAAGGTATTGACTTAGCGAATGCACAAAAAAGCGATTTAATTGTTTTTACAGGCGATTTGGTGAACAATGAAGCTGCTGAGTTAGCCGAATGGCAAAATCTTTTTGCTCGTTTAAGGGCATCTTATGGTGTGTTTTCTATTTTGGGTAATCATGATTATGGTGACTATACCCAATGGCCATCTAGCGAAGCGAAAGCAGCGAATCTCGAGCACCTAAAAGCCATACAAAAAGAAATGGGCTTCCGTTTGTTACTGGATGAACACGTTAAACTGGAAAAAGATGGACAATATATCAATTTGGTAGGTGTACAAAACTGGGGAAAGAATTTTGCACAGTATGGCGATTTAGCGAAAGCCATGGCCACTGTGGCTCCAGATACTTTTACCGTACTTTTATCACATGACCCTTCTCATTGGGACGCGCAAGTGCGCGCCTATCACTTACCTATCCAACTAACCCTATCTGGCCATACACACGGCATGCAGTTTGGCGTCGAAATTCCTTGGCTTCGTTGGAGTATGGTGCAATATTTCTATAAACAATGGGCGGGCCTATATAGAAAAGGACAACAATTTCTTCATGTAAATCGGGGCTTTGGCTTCATAGGCTTTTCAGGACGAGTGGGCATTTGGCCTGAAATTACGGTGATTACTTTAAAGCGAAAAGCTTAAAGCGTAGAGCGGAAAGCAGAACGCCTTTTGTCATGCAGAGCGGAGCATCTTGTTTCGATTCCTTCACTCCGTTCAGGATGACAGGGAAAGCGGAACGTGATCAATAACAACAATTTTACCAATAAGCTAAAACGGTTTAACAATTTGTCCTATCTTTGGTAAAAAAAACCGTCATGAACTTAAAAACAGCCGTAACATTTGCTTTATTTACCTTAAGTAGTGTTGCCGTTGCCAAAGAAAAAGATTTGGCAGACTACGTCAACACGCTCCAGGGAACTAATTCCAAACATGAACTTACACGGGGTAATACTTATCCTACCACCGCCTTGCCTTTTGGTATGCACACCTGGACACCACAAACTGGAAAAAATGGTGATGGGTGGAAGTATCAGTATTTTAAAAAGAAACTCCGTGGTTTTCAACAAGCCCATCAATGCAGCTCCTGGACTCGCGATTATGCGGTATTTTCCTTTTTTCCAACCATCGATAGCCTACAGGTTGACGAAGAAAAGCGGGCTACGGACTTTAGTCACGACCATGAGACCGCCAAGCCTTATTATTACAGTGTTCAAATGGACAACGCTATCCAAACAGAAATAGCGCCGACTGAGCGGGGTGCGCATTTGCGTTTTTCATTTCCTAAAGGCCATAAAGCCTTTTTGGTTTTAGATGGCTATAATGGATATAGCATGGTGAAGATTTTACCAAAAGAACGCAAAATCATCGGTTATGTACACAATGGTGGAGGGTTCAAAGAAGGTTTTAAAAGCTTTTTCGTTGCTCAGTTCGATCAGCCATTTACCGCTTACGGAACCTGGGAAAACCGTAAGAATACGGTAGATGCTGATCAGCTAAGTGCCGAGGGTGAGGGAAAAGGTGCTTATCTTGTTTTTAAAAGCGGAGCTAAGGTACAAGTGAAAGTGGCTTCATCCTATATCAGTATGGAACAAGCCGAACTAAATTTATCACGTGAATTGGGACAAGATAAAAATTTAGAGGCAACAAAGACCCATGCCGCATCTGTATGGAACAAACACTTGAGCCGAATCAAGGTGGAAGGTGGTAGCGAAGAAGATAAAGCTACTTTTTACAGCTGCTTCTTCAGGGCCAGTTTGTTTTCCCGTCAGTATTTTGAATACGATCAAGATGGCACGCCCTATTATTTCAGTCCGTACGATGGAAAAGTATACCCTGGCTATATGTTTACCGACACGGGTTTTTGGGATACCTTCCGTGCGCAATTTCCTTTAAATGCTTTATTGTATCCAACCATGCATGGGCGGTATATGCAAGCTTTATTAGACGCCTATGAGCAATGCGGTTGGCTACCCTCCTGGTCATTTCCCAGTGAAGCAGGTAGTATGATAGGCAATCATGCCATTTCCTTATTAGCAGACGCTTGGGCAAAAGGTATCCATACGTTCGATCCACAGAAAGCTTTAGAAGCCTACTTACACGAGGCAACTAACAAAGGGCCTTGGGGCCCTGCTAACGGTCGGGATGGGTGGAAGCCTTACTATCAACTGGGCTATGTTCCTTATCCAGAAGTGCGCGAGGCAACGGCTAAGACGTTGGAATACGCTTACGATGATTTTTGTGGCTACCAATTAGCTAAAATGACCAATCAGCCGTTTTATGCTGATATATTTGCCCGGCAGATGTACAATTATAAGCATGTATACGATCCACAGACTAAATTTATGCGTGGCCGAGACAAAACCGGCAAGTGGTCGGCCAATTTCGATCCAATGGAATGGGGAGGTCCCTTTACCGAAGGGAATGCCTGGCATTGGGTATGGTCGGTTTTTCACGATCCTCAAGGGCTAATTGATCTGATTGGAGGAAATGAGGCATTTATTGCCAAGCTTGATTCGGTTTTTACCGAACCTAGTCGTGTGAACGTAGGTACCTATGGCGGCATGATCCATGAAATGACCGAAATGGTGATGGCCAACATGGGGCAATATGCGCATGGCAATCAACCCATTCAGCATATGGTTTACCTATATAATTATGCAGGTGCACCTTGGAAAACGCAATACCACGCACGCGATGTCATGTATAAACTCTATAACAGTACAGAAAATGGTTACCCAGGCGATGAAGACCAGGGGCAAACCTCTTCTTGGTATGTATTAAGTGCACTAGGTTTTTATAGCGTGTGCCCTGGCACCGATCAATACGTATTAGGAAGCCCCATGTTCAATAAGATAACCATTACACTAGAAGACGGTAAAGAATTTGTGATCGAAGCTAAAAACAACAGCCAAAATAACGTTTATATTCAAGAAGCTTCACTAAACGGCAATGCCTACACCAAAAACTATATCACATATGGAGATTTGGTAAAGGGAGGCAAACTTTTATTCACGATGGGGAGCCAGCCGAATAAAACAAGAGGACTAGAAAAGAATGACAAACCATTTTCGGTGAGCTTGAGCCAAAAGTAAAGCAGAAAGCTTAAAGCACTAAGGGTAGAGCCACTTTTTCAATTGATCTGGATGATCGGTATTGAGCCAGGTTACACCCAGCTCGGCCAGTTCTGTCCATGCCTTTTCGGTATCTGGCGTAGCCCAGAATCGAAAAGGCTTTCCCATATTTTTAGCTGTTTGTACAACCGCTTTCATTTTTGCACGATCGGCCTCACTCAATTCTTCCACCCCATCCCAATGGCTGTAGACGTTCATGGAGACACTCACCATAGCAATACGCTTGAGTTCGTCGGGTTGGTAGGCAATCCCTGGTCGACCGTCAAAACTTATGAAATCTGGAAAATTTTTAAACTGTGCGGGTTTAGGCATATCCCCGCTGATGACGATATGGATAGGCTTTCTTGCTTTCTCTACTCGAACCATCGTCATGTAGGGTTTCAGATAACGAACAATAGCCGGAATAACATCTTGATGATGTTCTTTGATATCAATAACTAATTGCAACGATTTACTGGTATCGGCAAAGGGATATCCACCATTTGCTACATACCGTTGAAACAACGGTTGCAAATAAAGGACATCCAAGGTTCGCCCAGGCCTAATCTCTTTTTCTTCATGCGCCACAAACAGCTTTCCTTCCTTTAGAAATACATCCGCCTCAATGGATTCCATCCCATCTTCATATGCACGCACAAAGGGTTTGTCTTGTTTATAATCGTTGTGGCTATGGCCATGTAGTTGGTTTTCCTTTATTTGATTTTTGCCCCATGAAGCTAACGAGCAACATAAAAAGGTGATGATAATGAAGATACGCATGGCTAAAGTTAATTATTTTTTCGATACTTTGCAGGCAACAACGCATCACAAAGTGCATATGAAATGGTCTGGGTTTACTCGTTCATACCCTCAAATGCAAACCTTCTATTTTAAATACAATAATAATTGTGTGCTACTGGAAGGTAGCACACAATTATTATTATTTTGTAAAGCTAGCCATGGCCTCAATTGCCATGCAGGCGCTGGCTTGTGCGGTCAATTGTGCTTCGCCTACCGGTGGCTCATTCCAAGCTGGACCGAATAGCAGCGTTTGTGGATAACATCCTTTGGTCCAAATGCTGATGGCATTGTTCTTAAAAAAGGTTTCGAACTTATTGCGATAAGCACTATTCAGATCCTGTTCTTCCAACAGCATTAAGAAATAACGCATGAATATCCCTTTAAACAAGGCATTATCTCCTGTTCCTTCGTTTCGAAGAATATTGTTGCTCTGATCAATGCATTTTGTTAACGTATAATTGGCAATTTTCTGTGCATCGTTCAGGTACATCTTATCCCCGGTTATACGGTACAATTCAACCGCTGTGCCCAGAAACGTTCCCTGATTATAGGTCAAAGCGAAGGTACCGATTACATTGGTTTCACCGTTGATGTTATCGTAAACTGCACCTGTAGACCGTTCATAAAGCGTATTCTTTTGCCAATCGTAAATTCTTTCGGCCCACTCTTTATAACTTTCGTCTTGGGTGATGTTGTATAAACGGGCAGCTAAGATACTAGCTGGTCCGTTTGAACAAGCATTTTTGCTATACAGCATATCCTTTTTCCAAGCTACTCCACCTGCTGCATAATCCGTATTCCAACCACCAGCAATATCCGTCCACAGTTCTTTTACGGTATTCAGGTATTTCTCTTCGTTGGTTACCTGATACAGACGCAACATGGTCAATGCATTCCATTCCATGTCATCGTAAAACACATTGTAGTATGTATGGCCGTTCTTCACTTTAATACCTTCGTACCATTTGTTAAAGTAATCTTTATACTTATCATCCTTTGTGCGGATGTAGGCATCAATCAACACATCCATGGCATGTGCATTAGGCCAGTACTGAAAACCTACATCGGTACCATTGCTGCCATAGTTGAAATAGCCATCGGCATTCCAAAACTGACTGATCAATGCGTCTGTTGATTGATTGGCCGCATCGTTCCAGTCGATCACCGGATCGTCGCCATAGGTGTATTCGTCTTCAATTTTATCGCAAGCAAACAGCGCGGTGCTGGCAATAAATAATATTAAGAGCTTCTTCATGCTTGTCGCGTTTTGTCTCTTTATGGCGGTATCCGATAAATCTTATATATCGGATCTCCGCCTTAAAGCATTATGAAATCAATTAATTTGCAGTAATGGTATGGGTATAAGCAGCATCCCCTTTCATTAATAAGGAGATAGTGGTTGATTTACCATCGAACTTATCCATAAACTTCCATTTATCATCCCATTGCGTTACATTGGGCAACACGCGCACATAGTAATATGAAGGATCAGAGCCGTCTGTTGGAGCACTATCCGTTCCGTTCAGCGTACCGATTTGTTTCGTTTCCGCAGTACCGTTGCTTACCGTCTCTATCTGGAATTTATAGCGTTGATCCTTACCCCAGCTTTCTTGTTTAAAAGTGATCATGCCTGTACCAGTCCAAACACCTTTTCCTTGGTAATCCAAATTCCAGATAACTTTATTGGAAGGACAGAACCATAAGCCAACGCTCTTTACTTCCATATAACTAATTGTAGAAACATTAAAGTCAAGTGAAATTCGATAAATACCTGTTTTTTCCACCGTAATTTCATCGCTACCGGTCGATTCTCTCAATGCTACGCCATCGGTTGAATAGAATATGCGTGGTGTTCCGCTGGTACGATCTACAAAGTGGTACGTTTTCCCACCTTCCAGTTTGGTATAGATTTCAAATTCACCTGGAGCAGTTAATTTGAATGGCAAAGCAGCTGCTAAATCCGTTCCTGTTTCAGAACCCTCCCCTGTAATAAACACCTCATCTGGAATATCCGTAAAGCCATTTAAGCTGGTAATGGTCAGTGTCCTAGATTCTTCTGCCAATACACGGTTAATGCCCCGCGAGGCTGCTACCGTCCAGATCAAATCGCCGGTACTACCGGGTTCCATACCTGCCAAAGCAGCAACCTTATTCATCACCTTATGGGTAATGGTAGCGCCATGTGAGAAACCATTATTATCCGAAACCACGGTATAAAGTGGTTTAGAGAAATCTCCCCCCACTTTATCAAAAAGCACCTCATACAATGCTGCCCCACTATCTTCCACTTTTACTGCTTCCCATTCAAAATAAAGCGAAGCTGATGACGAACTTAATAATTTAACCGCCTTGTTATCAGCTGGCTCATATAATGTTTTAACCGCTGTTACGTTAGCGTCAACATAATTCATGTCGTCTGTTTTACATGCATGCAAACTGATGATCGCTAAAAAGAAAAGCCCTATATATTTAATTGTTGTGTCCATTTTATTCTTCATTTAAAAAAATAACCCAATTAATTTGCATAGCCCGGATTGTTCGGTGCTAAATTGCCATTTTTATCTATCTCTGCACGTGGAACCGACCACAAGTAATCCCTGCTTTCATCAAATCTCCGGTTATCGAGCTGGATATAGCTGTTATTGCTATTCGCGAATTTGGCGCCATGAACATATCCATTTAGGTATTTGGTGCCGGCTTTCCAACGCACGATATCATAATAACGCAAGCCTTCTAATGCCAATTCGCTACGCCGCTCATTCCGAATGGTTTCACGCATGGATTCGGTTGACAAAGCTGCCGGATATTCTAATGCAGCATCGGTTTCAAAGCCGGCACGCTCACGGATGGCCCGGATGGTTTGATTCCAAACAGAAGCATCCATCTCGCCTAATTCAAACTTCGCCTCTGCATACATGAGCAATACATCGGCATAGCGGAACATAATGATATTTAATCCTGCATCGAACGTTGTCGTTGCTGTGATATCATAATATTTCTTGATATAATATCCAGTAGCCGTTTGATTAACACTTGCTCCTGCATATACATCGGCCTTCTCAGCATCTGTCCCCCCAGTTCCAGGTTTGATGTAAATGGTAGCTTCATGCCCATCAAAATGTGTCCATTTACCTCCATGGAATACGATGGTCGCCGCCATGCGTGGATCGCGATTGACGTAAGGGTTCTCTTCATCATAAGCTGGGTCTTCGTCAATGGTTTTCCCATTTAACATCAGATAACTATCCACCAACTCTTGCAGGGGTGCATAAGCATTTAACCGAGCACCGGCCGAAAGCGGCGCCGCATCATAAAACTTACTCCACATTTTGAGTGATGGCACATAGGCATAATCCAAGATAACCTCTTGGTTATATTCATGTGCAGCCGTGAATAAGTCTGCATAACTGGAGTATAATGCATAGCTGCCATAAGTCGACTGGTCATTGATTAACCGCCCGGTATATTCCACTACTTTTTGCCAGTTGCCTTCATAGAGGTAAGCCCTGGCTTGCAAGGCAACGGCCGCCCCTTTGGTAATCCGCCCATTATCCGCAGCAGCTAAATTATCCTTATTAGGAAGTACTTCTATAATTTCATCCAACTCGCTATGGATAAAATTGAGCACCGTTGCTTTCGGCGTACGGGAAATCGTTTTGGCCTGTTCCAAGGTAATATCTTCGGTAAAGAAAGGAACATCTCCATAATAGTTCACCAAACGGAAATAGAGAAAAGCGCGTATGAAGCGAATCTCAGCCACTCGCCGTGCTTTTAACACCGGATCCACATTCGGAACCTGATCCACATTGGCCAGAAATACATGACAGGTTTTAATACCGCCATATGCGTCATTCCACTCACCGGCAAATAAACCGAGCGACGGATCGGCCGTGCCATTCCGGATACTACGTTGGTCGGTATTCGAGCGTCCTTCAAATATATTATCACTCAATGCTTCATCATTCCACATTTTATCTGCCGAATACATTTGACTGTAAGCCATGCCGACCATTTGTTCGGCATTGTCGAATGACTGCCAAAAATTCGCATCGGTATATTTATTGGTGGGCGGTGTATACATCTTATTACAGCTTGTCGATACCGACAAGCCCGCAGAGAGTCCCACCAGATATATGTATTTTACTATCTTCTTCATTTGTCATTAATCCTTTAAAATGAAACATCCAATCCAAACCCATAATACTTCAACGTCGGGTAATTCCGTGCACTGTTGGCACTACCGCTCATATTGGCATCGAGCTCAGACGATTCTGGATCGATCCAAGAGTTCTTGGAGAAGGTCAATAGGTTTTGTGCATTTACAAAAGCCCGAATGTTTTTTAAACCTAATTTCTGGCTCAAAGCTATAGGCAAAGTATAACCTAATTGGATATTTTTTAGACGAATGTAACTTCCACTGAATTTGAACAAATCGGATCCCATCTGATAGTTATTCGTCTGTGAGGTAGAACCAATGGCAGTAAGTCGAGGCCATTGTGCATCTGTATTGGTCGGTGTCCAATAATCCAATTGGTGTTGATAAATCACATAGGAATAGTTTTCATGAAAAGGTTCCACGATTTCTCCACGTACCAGCATATCGCGTTCTCCTACTCCTTGCCAGAGCATACTTAAATCAAAACCCTTATACCGTACATCGTAAGTAAAGCCAAAGGTATAGCGCGGAAATCCATTCCCCAGCACAAAACGATCTTTTGAATCGATCACGCCATCATTATTCCGATCTACATATTTCACATCGCCTGGACGCAGATCAGAAGAATTAATGCCTACCGGTAAAGCTGAAGTTTCAATCTCTTCCATACTTTGGAAATAACCATTGGTCTTATAACCATAATATGCTTGATATGGCAACCCTACTCGGAGAATGCGACTCATGCGGTCTGCTGTATAAATTGCTTCACCACCTTCTACATAGGTCATCTTGTTACGGGTATCGCCCATATTGGCTCCAAAGGTATGGTCAACTGCTCCAGTTTTTAAATGGTAGTTTACAGTCAATTCCCAGCCTCGGTTCTTCATCGATCCGGCATTGATTTGCCCTGGTCTGGTTCCATATACCGTAGGTACCACTGGATCCATTAAGATTTCTGTTGTTTTATTGATAAAATAATCAAATGATGCATTGAGTGCCCCCTGTAAGAAACTTGCGTCAACCCCAATATTGGATGTATGCACAACCTCCCACTGTAGCTTAGGGCTACCAATTGTAAAGCCAGCCCCCGATACACTTTCGTTGTTAAATCCATAGGTATTTGGGAAAGAGGAATAGGTTGTAAAGTAGAGGTAATCAGCAATATTCTGATTCCCCAGCACCCCGTAAGATGCCCGCACTTTCAAATCGCCTACCTGATTACGATAGCCTTCCATAAAGTTTTCTTCGGATGCACGCCAGCCCAAAGATCCCGACGGGAAGAAACCCCAGCGATACTCTTCCGGAAACCTAGATGAACCATCGTAACGGAAACTAAACTCTGCCATGTACTTATTATCATAGGTATAATTACCTCGACCAAAAACAGAACTGATGCTCCGTTCTGTTGTTCCTGACGGCGAAGTATAACTATCACCATCGCCTGCTACAATCTCTGTACCTGTCACAGGTGTTCCTAAAATCGGATCGGTAAACTTCAACTTGATTTCATTGCGATGTCTGGTCAATGACTCATTCGATGCGCCCAGCACGCCCGACACATCGTGTTTTCCGAAGGTTTTATTATAGTCTAAGAATAATTGATAGTTCAATAAAGAAGATTTCTCATTGAAATCTTCGGTGTTGCGTGTTGAATTAACAAATACCTGAGGTGATTCAGCTTCCGGGGAAGCGTATAGCGGCACCTGTATGCGACGGATAAAACGGTGATCCGAACGCAGGTCAGCGCCAAATACTCCACGTAGTTTCAATCCATCCATGATCTGATAATCCAAGCCAAGATTAATATTGAAATAATCGTTATCACTGTTTTGATAACCACCTTCCCGCAATTCGGCCAAGGGGTTCTGATCAGTCAAGGCGTCATTAATTAAATACTTCCCATTCGCAGCTTGCATTTGGTAATAATAATAGGGAGGAATACGCGTAGAATTAATAATAGCATTGCTCGCTGTGCTTGCTTTCCCGTTATTACGGGTATAAGCCAAGATAGACGTTAATTTAAAGCGTTTGTATTCCGTGGTAATATTCGAACGTAGATTGAAGCGTTCAATACCAAATCCATCACCCACAAAATTACTTTTTTGATTAAAATAGCCTCCGGAGAACAGGTAGGTGGTATTCTCACTTCCACCTGCCACACTCAAACTATAATTTTGCTGCGGAGCGTTCTGTAGAATCTGATCAAAATACCAGGATTCTTCATTACGGTGATCATACAGATCGCGAATCTGCTCTGGACTATATTGGGGAGCTTTGCCTACGTTCGTCAAAGCCAAATTTTTCTGCGTAGCATTTTGGTAGCCCATGACTGGCTTAAACAATACATCAGCCTCCTGAACACCAAATTGCGCACCTAAATTGACTGTAGGTGCTTGATTTTTACCTCCTTTTTTGGTAGTTACCAAGATAACACCATTTGCTGCACGCGATCCATAAATAGCTGCTGAGCCCGCATCTTTCAAAACGGAAATCGATTCAATATCGGCCGGATTCAAATTATTCAGGCTCCCCGCCTCTACAATCAAACCATCGATCACGACCAAGGGCGTATTATCACCAATAGTAGAAAGCCCTCTTACATTCAGATTCATGGTATTGTTATTCGGATCCATACTCCGCTGTTGGATGGCCAAACTGGGTGCGGCACCCTGCAAGGCTTGGGTTACGTTGGCTACTGGGCGATTTTCGATTTGCTTGGCCCGTACCTGATCGACAGAAGTCACCAACTTTTTACGCGTCGTGGTACCATAACCCACTACTACCACCTCTTCCAGGTTAGCCACATCATCGCGCAATACAATACGCCAAACAGATTCATTGGCCACTGCTTTTTCTTCTGACACATAACCAATCGCAGTAAAGAGTACAATGGCTTGGCTGTTTGGCACGCTAAGGGTAAAATTACCCTTGGCATCTGTTGTCGTCCCCACATTGGCGTCCTTCACGCGCACCGACACACCCGGTATGGGCGCACCTTGCTCGTCCACCACCGAACCCGTAATGGTTTGCTGTTGCATGAGCGTTGTGGCGGCTTGCTTTTCGATCAGTACGACATTATCCTTGATGCTATATTTAAACGGCTTGTTACGTAAGGCCATATCCAATACCTCGGTAAAGGGCTTATTGGCAACATCTAAGTCTAATTTTTGATACGCTTTGAAATCATCCGGTGAGTATAAAAACTCGTATCCGGTTTGTTTCATAATGGTCTTGAATACCTCCGTTAGGCTTACACTTCGGAGATTAACGGTTATTCGCTGTGCGTAGGTCATCTTCGCGCTAGCTTGTAAAACCGTAAAAAATAAAATGAACACGGTTAGCTTCATAATCATCGCTATTTTTAACAGGGCATTAAATTTCAGCCCATAGCAATATATCCTGCATTTTCTATACATTTGTTTACAAAGATTTTAAAACTGGTGTGATGAATTAGTTTTAATTGTCTATTTACCTAGTAAAGCTTCTTTACTAGGGGAACCGGGAATGTTGGCGCATTTCCGGTTTTTTATGGTGTACGTTTCAATTCATATGCATTTGTTTAGTTTATTGATGTATTAGTTAGTTATCATTTATACTTGATATTCACGTGCTGTCCGTTTACGGAATAGGCAAAACCACTTAGCTGACTCAAATAATTTAAAATTTCCCTAAAATCGCGTTTTCTCGAAAATCTACCCGCCACGCGCTTTTGAGGCAAATCGCCATCCATCCCAATTTGCAAATCATACCACCTAGCCAACATGCGGGTCACCTCTTCCAACGGTTGATCAAATACAAAAAACCCGTCTTTCCAGGCTGTTGCTAAATCTAAATCCGTTCTTACCTTCTTCATCGGAGTATCTGATTTATTACTAATCACCTGATCGCCTGGTTGGAGTTGTATCCGCTGATCTCGGTACGATACCGCTACCCGACCTTCTACTAAGGTTGTTTTCACCTCGCTTTCATCGGCATAAGCCGACACATTAAACTGTGTGCCCGTCACACTAATTTCGCTCTCCTTGCATTGCACGAAAAACGGCTTGCTTTTATCAGCTGTTACATCAAAGTAAGCTTCGCCAGTCAATATGACCCGCCGTTCATGCTTGGCAAAACGAACCGGATAACGCAGCGTAGAAGCCGTATTTAACCATACTTTTGTGCCATCAGGTAAAATGAGCTTAAACTGTTTTCCTTTGGGTATAGCCAATTCATTATACAATTGTGTATCATCTGTACCCCTGATTTCTCCGTTCAGCTGATAAACCAATTCATCGCCTTCTTGATGAGCGATGGTTACGCCCCCCATATCGTTAATGGTTTGATCGGTCTTTGTAGAATCTAAATATATGATTTGGCCATTGGCCAGTTTCAAGGTAAGCTGTTCTACAACAGGTGTTACTGCAAGTTGTACCTGCTTAGATTCGTTATGTTGGCGAGAAAAATAAAAAAGCGATATTCCTAAAACACAAAAGCTAACGATAGCAGTATATTTTAACCAAGCAAAGCGCCGATATTTAACAGGAACCTCGGCTACAGAAAAAAGTTGATCATTAATGCGCTCCTTCATCCGCACTTCTAAGTGTGCGCGCTCTGCATCATTAATCGATTCGGTATATTCCCCTTCCGTATCAAATGCTGCATAATAACGTTCTACAAAAAGTATCTCTTCTGGAGTCGCCTCGCCTGCTAGATACTTCTTAAAGATACGTTTGTACTCTTCTTTACTCAGTTGCATTTATTATTGGTTTGCTATAAGATAAGATACGTGAAAGGGGAAATAGCCCGTGCATTTTTTTATTTTCTTCTAATAAAATAGTTAATCAACTGTTTATCAGAAAGAAAAAAGTTCTTTTTTCTTAATCAATTTTGGTTCGATTGCTCTTCGCTCAAAGGCTTTCCGTGCGTTCCGCACGGAGTTTTCGATACTTTGGCCGTCCCAAAGTATCACAAAAGACCTGGCTGGCCTGTTCCGTTGCCATTCGTTGCCGGCATGCCCGGCCGCAAAAGGAGCCACCCCATTACACTGGCCAACCCTTCGTTTCCTCTTTTGCTACTTAACTGCAAGCTGCGCAAAACAGTGCTCTAGGGCATGTCAACTGCCGATGGCTGCCTCCACAGACCTAGGCCATTTTCGTACTTCGGAATGGTATGTGCATTGCTCGCAACGGTAGCACGTGCGGTGCTAATAGCAAAGGCCCATGGGCAGCGCGGTGGCGGAACGGCCTCATGAGATAAGCGTTAAGAAAAATTGGTGGTGAGATGGATAAGAAATGAAGTGAGGAAGTGGAGTGAAACGAACCGCTCCACTTCATTGTGGGTGGCACCAATTTTTTAGCGAAAGATCATGCAGCCTTGATTTTGCTCAACTTTTATCAAGAAAAGTTGATTAATAAAAACCTTCCTTTAATAGTTTAATTCTGATAAACTATGGAAGCCAAAAGAAATACAACCACAATATAGGTATCATAAACATCGCAGCGCGAATTTTATGACTAATCTTTCCTAATTGGTTGCGTACGGTTTTAGGTGAAAGGTTTAACTTTTCAGCTATTTGCATAGCGGAGAAATTTTCAAGATACCGCATCCTGAAAATGAGTTGCTGTTGTGAAGTTAGGTTTGCTATCAATGCCTCATAGGCCAATTTTAGTTCTTGATACAATAAAGCTGCATCCGCGCTCTCTGATAAGCCCTTGAGGTGATCGAGTAACTCGGGTACCAAACGGTATTTACTTTCCCTTTCTAATAAACGTACTACCCGATTTCTAGTAGCGATAAATAAATAACTTTGAAGGTCTTTAATTCCTTGTTTACCCCCATGATGCCATAACTGCGTGAAGACGTCTTGGGTTACATCTTCGGCTAGGCTCACATTGTTCAGTCGTTTATAAGCACTATTGAAAACAAACGTCCAATACTTCTTATACAGCACATCGAACGCAAAACGATTTCCATCGCTTAATTGTTTTAGCAATAAGCAATCGCTATCCCGTTCTTGTTGATAAACAGTTGGCATAAATGTGGTTAAGCGCTTTGCAGGCAATGTTAAGGATAAATTTGAGAATTTGCAATAGCTTAACTTGGCCGTTATATAAATTTAACATATGATATACAAAACTCAGCAACCATAGGTTCAAATGAGTATTAAAAATGCTTCTAGAAAAAATTATTTATATTTATCCACTACCATCAAACAATAGCATACACATGCAAAGAGAAGAGCAAATCACAGCCGCATATTTTGATTTACTAGACCAACATTTGGATGATTTATTAACCGGAAAAGCAATGCAGATGTTTGAATTGAACCAAATAGCTGATCGGTTATCCGTACCCCATAAGCAGTTAATCCAGCTGATGAAAAAGCAATATGGGCAGCATCCGTGTTTTTTCTACGATCAAAAAATTTTAGACAAATCGAAGCAACTTTTGCGCGATTCTGACTGGCCAGTAGCTAAAATAGCTCTTCGGTTAACGTACGATCCTTCTAACTTTTCCAAATTTTTCAAGAAATATACCCAACAAACGCCCAGCCAATTTAGACAGCAGGCGTACCTAGAAAAAAATAAAAAAGGGAAAAGTTCACCATAGTAGCAACACCGATAATGAACAACTTTGTGCCTATAGTAATCAAAACAAAAAATTATGGCACGAAATGATCTGAAAGACAAAGTTGTTCTCATCGCAGGCGGAGCAAAAAACCTTGGCGGTTTATTGAGTATAGACCTAGCGACAAAAGGTGCTAAACTAGCTATTCATTACAATAGTGAGCAAACCAAGGCAGCTGCTGAAAAAACCCTAGCGACAATTAAAGCCAATGGCGGAGAAGCGTTTTTATTTCAAGCCGATCTGACCCATGTAGCTGAAATTAAGCGTTTCTTTGATGAAACAAAAGCGTATTACGGTGGCATTGATATTGCTATCAATACCGTAGGAAAAGTATTGAAAAAGCCCTTTGTAGATACGACTGAAGCCGAATACGATAGCATGTTCGATATCAATTCAAAAATTGCTTACTTCTTTATTCAAGAAGCAGGAAAGCAATTAAACGATAATGGAAAAATCTGTACCATTGTTACATCTTTATTGGCTGCCTTTACGGGTTATTATTCTACTTATGCAGGAGCCAAAGCACCGGTAGAAGATTTTACCCGAGCTGCTTCGAAAGAATTTGGAAAACGGGGCATATCGGTAACCGCTGTAGCACCCGGACCGATGGATACCCCCTTCTTTTATGGACAGGAAAGTGATGATGCGGTAGCTTATCACAAATCGGCTTCCGATTTAGGTGGATTAACCAAAATTGAGGATATAGCACCTCTAGTGGAATTTTTAGTGACCGATGGTTGGTGGATCACTGGGCAAACCATTTTTGCCAATGGTGGTTATACCACACGTTAACTTAATAGTCGAGTAGGAGGAAAATGAAAGTTTTCTTCCTACTCTCTTTTCCCGACCTCACATACCACCGTACATGCGGTTCCACATACGGGCATACGTTAATTTGTTTGTCAATTTCTTAGCTTTGTTTTGGCACTTAATTATGGTTATTATTTTATCGTCTCCCATTGGTTGTATTTATTTCCCCTCTAATATTTTCAATAACCGCTCATTCAAATACAATTTTTCTTTCCCAACTTTTACCGATTTTAAAAACCCGTGTTTTTCCAATGTCTGTAAGTAGTTTCCGACTGTTTTCGGGTTTCCGATGTTTTCATCAATCAAATGTTGGCGTTTCGTATAAGGCAAACGGAACAAAATCTCTACCAAGTCTTTTGAATAGATTTTTGGTAATTTTGTTTTGATTTCGTCCGCAGTTCCTGCCATTATAGTTGTAATTTTATTCAAACGCTCCAAACCTTTATTTGAAGTTTCTTCAATCATATCCAACATATACCAAATGTAATTTTCCCAATCGTTTCTTTCGGTTATACCGCGCAAACTATTGTAATAATCTGTTTTGCTTTTAATAATGTATTCACTCAAATAAATGGCCGGTGTGTCAAGCAATCCCGAAAGTTTGAGGTACAACAACAATAAAATTCTTCCTGTTCTTCCGTTACCGTCTGCAAAAGGGTGGATTGCTTCAAACTGATAGTGCATTAACGCCATTTTTATCAACGGGTCAATGGTATCATCTTCGTTAATGAACTTTTCCAAGTTCGCTAACTTTTCACGAATAACATTTTCTCCGCTTGGTGGAGTGTAAATCACTTCGCCTTTTGTATTGCTTAATGTTGTTCCGGGTGTTACCCGAATTGAAGCGGTATTTTGCTTGATACATTGAACAATGCTAATGCAAAGATTGGTTGTGATAAATGGCTGTTTCTTTAGTTGTTCCAAACCTGACCAAAGAGCCTCTTTATAACTCAAAACTTCTTTGGTAGCTGAATTTTCAACTTTTCTGTCAGCAACCAATGATTTGTAGAGTTCATCATTTGTTGTGATGATGTTTTCAACTTCCGAACTCGCTTTTGCCTCTTGTAGATAAATTGTGTCTAAAAACAAGGTTGGGTTTGGTAAATTGAGCAAAGTTCCGTTAAGTTGCGCCAACGCTCTACCTGCCGAAATTGTTTTGCGAAGTATTTCTTTAGTTTCAATATCTGCCTTTGGCGGTAACAATGGCAAGTCATTGTATGGTATTTCTTTGTTGAATTTGCCCATTTTGTTCAAGTGTAAGTTTTACGCTCGTTTTTAATACAAGGGTAAAAATACCAAAAATTTACTCTCGTTCAAACAATAGAGGTAAAATTTACCCTCGTTCATTTTTGGCTTACTTTCCCGATTAATTTCATTTGCGTTTGGCTGATGCTGTTTTTCAGCCATATGTTTTTCGATGTTATCGTTAGAAATCCATTTGATAATGGTTTCAAAATAATCTTGTCGAATTGCAGAGCCGTTTAAATCATCTCCTTTTTTCTGCCGGTTGCTGTTGCATAATCTTCGTAATGTTGGTTGATAAACGTCCTGCACCACCACCACGAAATCCAAATGTCAGCACAAGCGAACTGTCAAAAAATGCTTCAACTACAAACGGGTGATTTTTTAGAAACGTCATACTTTGGTTTGCAGATTTAGTTTTTTGTTCAACACAAATTCGTTGTAGTAAACAAGTCCAACAAACATAAATGCAACAACCATGTTCAGTCTGCCCCAAAGTAGCAAGTCGGGAACAACAGTAAATTCAATGATATTCATTGTCGCAACCACTGTCATTTGAGCAATAGCGTTGAGTTTTGATTTGAATTTTATCAAAATCCAAATTGCCATTACGATTTCAGCAAGTCCGATTAAAAGCGTCAATGGTCGTGAGTAGTCATTACCTAAAATTCTTGCAACAATTTGTTCGTGTCGTGGAACAAGGTTAAGCATTTTGCAAAACAGTCCGTTTGCAAACCAAACTGTCGCAATGCAGTAAGTCAGAATTTTATGTTTGTTCTCGTCTATTATTGTCTGCACGGTGGTTCGTTAGGGTTGCTGATTGTCGGCTTCCCGAAATTAAGACTGTGTAATTTTACAAAATTCTCTTCAAATTAACCTAAACCTAAATACCCTAACACGCCTGTTTATCGCTTTCAAAATTGGATAGAGCAGCATATTCTG